>SAMEA3663077__coassemble_5674_pt1 | contig 2526 bp, 3 predicted proteins | sample SAMEA3663077__metabat2_low_PE_017 | metagenome-assembled genome bin SAMEA3663077 (sample SAMEA3663077) | pig gut metagenome | biome: pig gut; feature: pig-associated habitat; material: faeces | place: France | collected 2012 | reverse complement strand
ACCCCGAAATAAAGCGGTTACATTATTATCACTTTAGATACTGTGGTTTGGTAATTAAGCGCTACCGCTTGACGGTTATATCACAACAACAACAGAGTTAGCAAATGGTATAGTTGTAAAGTAAAAAGATATCGGTTTATTATAGAAAGCCTTGGCGCAGAAAGATGTAGGTGATTGATATAGAGTATTTATTCCAAGGAAAACTTGATAATACAGTTCATGAAATTACATATGAGCAGATAGGGAAATTGATTATTGATAATGAACGCGAAGAAGAGGAAGGAAAGCAAATCACTGCGTCCTCTAATCGAGGAGAGAATTACTACGATGGTAAAAATGATAGATTTGCGTTTTATAAAGAATACCTTTATCGTGATCCAAAGACTGCCGGATTCAGGATCTACTATCCGCATGGCGTGATTATCGAGCAGTCCATGCGCCGTAATTACTACCGTGGTGAAAACCGTATTTATCCGGAAAGTATACCGACGCTATTAAGAAATCTGAAGAAATACACAACATGCAAAGAAAAAGAACTCTATCGTATGGTGGCTGATATGAGGATTGCTGAGTTCAAAGCACTTCTCAATAAGTTTGATCATGTTAAAAACTGGAATTATTGTGATGTTATTTATGAAGTGCTGGCACAGCATTATGGATTAGAAACAGGCTGGCTTGATATCACAAATGACTTCAAGATTGCTCTTTTTTTCGCTGTTTGTTATTGGTGTGATGGAGAATGGCATCCATTAACACAGGAGATGATTGATGGTGATTACCAATATGGCATGATATTTCATATGCCAAGCAATCGAGTACCGATGAGATGGAGTAGGGCTCTTGAGGATTTTTCACCGTGGACTTCTGAAGTAATTAGGAAAAATGAACGAGGAGAAGATGCTGTCAAAAGAAAGAATCTTCCAAGTATCTGCAGGGAGCCAAGAGTAATCTACCCGTTAGGGTTTCAGCCATTCATGCGTTGTCATATGCAAAGTGGATACGGAATGTATATGCGTGAGCCGTATCCTTTACAGAAAGACTTCGAATTTGAAAAGCTTAAGTTTAAGCAGAGTGTAGAATTAAGCCGGAAGGTCTATGAAATGATGGATGGCGGTAAAAAGATATATCCACACGAAGGACTTAGTCAGGCACAGTTTATAATAGATGAAATCCGAAAACTTACAACATTTTCAACAGAAGCATTTGAATACGCTTTATACAGAAACCATTATTATCGACTAGAAGATAGAGAAAATTGTTTAGAAGACTTGCAGGGATTTTCTGTTGATGGAACGAATATTAAAGTAATTGACAATCATCCGTGGAAGTTATCTTCTGGGCGAAGAAAAAGAATTGATACTATGTACAAGGACTTTTCATTAGAAGAAAATTACGGAATTATGATTCATTATAGAGGGCAAATTCCTGAACCGAGTCCTATGTTTGAGCCATGGATGCTGCGAACAATAGAGGACGAACCTGGCACGGTTGATTTTAAGCTTAGAGAAAAAGTCGAATGTGGAGATAGCATCATGAACAGAAATATGATTGGATTACTAGCTACGCTGATGGAAGCAAAACTACAAGATTTTTGATGGTGCATTTTATACCCCGAAATAAAGCAGAAATAAATCAAAGGTATTGAATTTAAAAATTCACATTACGAAAAAAAGAAATATTAAAGCTTGAACACGTAGACAAATTGATATACAATATGACTACGAAGACATAAAGGAGGAGAAATATGAAAAGTGCAATATCTATTAGACCTTCAAAAGATTTGAGAACAAATTATTCGCAAATATCTATGTTATCTAGAAAAAATCCTGTGGCAATTACAGTAAATGGCAAGGAAGATACAGTTATTATTTGTCATGATGACTATGTTGAGCAACAAAATTATATTTCAGAGTTAGAGGCAAAACTTTCTGTATACAATCACTTATCTCAGGCAGCAGATGATCTGAAACTGGGTAGGGTACAGAATATAGATGATGCGTTTGACGATATTATGCAGGAATTGGATGGTCTTAAACTATGAGCTATACAGTAAGACTAACGGATACTGCTAAGCAGGATTTAAGAGAGATAGCGTTTTGGATAGCTGATCAATCTAAAGATCCGGAAATCGCGAAAAGGTTTGTTGAAGAACTTAGAACTGAATGTAAGAAATTAGATACTTTTCCTTATGCGGGCGCTTTCCCTAAAGACAGAATTTTAAAAAGTGTTGGCTATCGTTTTATGGTTCATAAGGAATATCTTATATTTTATCTTGTGGATGAAGAAGAGAAACAAGTAAACATTATGGCAATTTTTAACTCCAAGAAAGATTATATGAGAGTTATGAAAAACTTCATATAGAAGAAATGTAACCGCTTTATTTCGGGGTGGATTTTAAAACCCTTGATAATGATGATTCAATGTTGGATGAATTGGAGGGCATTGTTGATGGAGAATGGTCACCTCTTTTTTTCCTAAAATCACGAAATATTATACAAGATTCCGGCATAGTATAATGCTACCATA
>SAMEA3663077__coassemble_2923_pt1 | contig 3795 bp, 1 predicted proteins | sample SAMEA3663077__metabat2_low_PE_017 | metagenome-assembled genome bin SAMEA3663077 (sample SAMEA3663077) | pig gut metagenome | biome: pig gut; feature: pig-associated habitat; material: faeces | place: France | collected 2012 | reverse complement strand
AAGGTTAAGTGTTCCCGAACCACAGAAAAGGACTGAAGTATACTTAGCCGGATCTGCATGAACTGTCTTAAGAAGGTCAAGTCTCATCTGCCTCATCATTTCAGCAAATTCCTTTTCTCTTGGACAAATATCAGGAACAACCTGTGCCAACTTAACTGTATCAGTAGTAGTTGCAGGCCCCGGATTTAATAAAATATTTCTTTTTATTTCCATTGATTGCTTCTCCATTAAAATAAATCAGATGTGAAATTCCATTTATACTGATAATAGTTTGGAGAACAAGTCCCCAAACTATTGTATTATACAACATATTTACTTTTTTTCATATCAATTATCCGCAATACTTTTTAACAGATTATTAAACTCACAGTACTCAAACGATTCTTTACTAATCCTCATTATTTCATGACGTTCGCCCTTGTTCTTTATCATGAATATTGGTGCAAGAGCAAAATCCCCGTCTCCATGATCTGCCAGAATAATGATTGTTGATGAATCATACTTGCCAAGCTTCTTAAGCTGCTCCAGATATTCTCCAACCATCTTAAGACTTCCGGCACCACATGTCGCCTGTGATACGGAGCTCATTTCTACCTGATTGCACTCTTCATCATTATGCGGATATGAGTGAGCCCCTTCAAAATGAAGATACATGAATTTCTTATTTACCGACTCATTTATTCGCAGACCTTGTTCAGTAAGGTAGTTATACGCCTCATAATTCAAATAATACTGTTTTGCATTTTCATATGCATATGTAGACTTTGCTTCATCAAGCGTCCATTGAAAAATTGGTTTAACACAATATGGAACATATCTGTATGCACTCTGTTTTAGCAAAACACTAATTATCGCCTTATGATTATCACGTTTTCGTACTACTTTAACGTTATCAAAAATCTCATCAAGATATGAATCCATAATCATATCAGTTGTATACAATGAGCACTCATATCCTTGACTATGTAATAAATCAAATAATGCATTGCTGTTTTCTGATGTAAATGCATTCTTCTCATACTCACGGCGCTTCATGCTATCATCATACTCAGTATCCGTAAGCATATGAACTAATGATGGAAATGTTGGTGCATATTTTGAATCAGCATTTTCATAATATGTAAAATCGTGAAAAGGTTCTATTCTCTCCGGCCAATTGCCCTTAACTTCCTCAAAATAATTACGTCCAAATGTATCAAGCATGAGGACAATAATGTTTTCTTCTTTTGCAACTTCAAACTCTGATTCAGTATCTAATATTCTTATATAATTACCCTTGTTAGGCATCATGATAATAGGTATTAATATCGAAATCAGCGCCACCATCTGAATAACAGTAACAATAGCCGGTACGAACAATATATACTTCTTATTCTTTAATAACATCCCTACTGTAATTACAGTCATCAATATAACAAAAAATACTATTATCGAAATATAATACTTTGCACCAAGTGTTTTTGCTTCTGCAAATATGCCAAATTCATCAACTAAGTCTTCATTAAAGAACAAATACTGAACATATGATGCTAAGGAAATCCCGGAAGCAATGACAGACATCACAATAGAAACTACTTTAGGCATAGATGCAATAACAAGAGACAAGGCTATTACAACGGATATTGATATAGGAATCAGTATTGTCGCAAAAGAACTCATATTGAAAACATATTCATCAATATTAGCATAATATATCTCAATAGGGCCAAATATGAAGTACATAAATATTAGTGCAAAAGAGGGAATAAAAACCGCTACAAACTTTTCTTTAAAATCAGTTTTAAACAGCCCCTTATAGTATTCAATCTCTGCAGCGTATTCACACTTTTCCTCTGACAAAGTCCTAATCATTATTATCGCCATTATAAAAACAGCCATAAACGGAACTGTAGTAAAGAATGACTCAAAATATGCTGCGACGATAAAACTGATTACTCCTGCATACGCAACTTTTGACAACGGGTTTTTGTTAACATTGTCATACATTTTAAGAACCACTATTGCAAGTAATACTATTACAAGTGTCGCTACTATCGCTCCATAATATACATATAAATTGATAAATGAATTGCATGTATCAAGCATCCCGTCTCTATATGGCGATGCATCTTTCATATAAAGAGTTCCTATTCCTGTTATTGGAAAAGATTTAAACAAGTCAAACAACTGCGGCCATATACTGATTCGGTCACTAAATACCGGCTTATAGAACAATTCATAATCCTGCGGATTAGTTATACTACGCCCAAGGAATAAATATAAAGCAGGTATCACAAACCCACCAGCAATACTTGCTATCGTAATAGAATAGTAAACAACTTTCTTTCGTATTATTTCCCAAGGAAGTGCTAACAGAATTGCAAAACAAATCATAGAAAAAAATGCGGTCCTGCTCCTATAATAGGACATTATCTTCCATGATATTATAAACAGCCCTATTTCCAGAAATATAAGATAATATCTGTGACTTTGAATGAACCTTATAATGCTATTATCAGACTTTATCTGTAAATATAGAGATTTCAAGTATTCTACGACAATAATAAGGAATACAAATCCCGAGAGTAATACAAGTCCTCCGTAGTTTATTGAATACCCTTTAAAATACCCCTTCACATCTATCGTCCAGTAAATAAAGAATCCTGCAATTATTACGCATATTATTCCAAGAATTCTGTTTGTTCTAAGACTTATATGCGATTTGTATGCAATATATAACGATATTGTCAAATCATACAATAATACAAAAGTACGAACTCCCCTTCCTCCAATCAGCAATAGTAAAAACGCCAAGACATTAATTCCTATTACTAACCAAAGCACCTTATCACTTTTAATAAATTGCAATAATGAATCAGCAAAATATAATAAGAGTGTGATTGTAATAATCAACGCATAAATACAATCATTATACTTCACAAATGTCTGATATAAGCTGTATTCATTCCAATTAAGAGTGAACAGCAACATGCTTCCAATTGCAAATGTATATATTGCTATTCTTTTTCCATTTTTAAATATGCTTGAAAACATTTAATTTCCTCTTAGTTGATTCTACCTTAACGATTCTATAATTATGTCCTGAAAATCATGATGTGTAATCATCGATTCATCGATTTCCATTTCTTCATGTTCTTCAAATGGCTTCTTTACAAAGAAAATCGAATCCGTATCTCCGAATTCCCCATGGTCTGCCATAACAATAATGGTTGACTTATCATATATTCCAAGTTTTTTCAGATTGTCAATATATGTTCTAACGGCCAATAATACGCCCTGATTTCTCTGGTGTCTTGATACGCTGTCCTCCTTAACCAGAGAGCAATTCTCATTATTAAGAATCGGTGCATGAACGCCGAAAAGATGACTGAGGGTGAATTTCTTATCTGTACGGCTATCCACCTTCATTCCCCACTCCGTCATACGTTTATAAAACTCATCATTAGTAAGACCCGGAGCAATAACACTATATACCACAGTATCTGATTTCGGATTATACATCTGGAATGGTTTCTTGAGATTATAAGGCAGATATCTGTACATACTAAGATTAAAAAGCATTTTTCTAACCTTTTCTTTATTCACTGTAACCTGACAGGTTCTTACATTATCAACATATCCTTCAACACTCTCTAGAGAATGAATATCAATTGAATAAAGTCCCGTTATATAACCACTTTTGTGAATCGTATCAAAAAATTTAATAGATGTATCCGATGATAATGCCAGTTTTTCGTAATTATCATGTTCCTCCTCAGAATATTCATACTCTGTCAACAAATGATACAGTGAAGG
>SAMEA3663077__coassemble_2398_pt1 | contig 4322 bp, 3 predicted proteins | sample SAMEA3663077__metabat2_low_PE_017 | metagenome-assembled genome bin SAMEA3663077 (sample SAMEA3663077) | pig gut metagenome | biome: pig gut; feature: pig-associated habitat; material: faeces | place: France | collected 2012 | reverse complement strand
GCGCTTTTTACATCGCTTGTTGCATGCGGCAGCGACAAAACAAGCGAGAACATAGCAGCAAATCAGGCGACAGAGGAAGTGGACGGGACTGAAAATCAGGCAGAGGCAGAGGCCGCAGCAGCTAAGCCTGAATCTAAAGAAGAGCCGGCTGATAAGACTGACAAAGCAGATTCGGATGCAGCGGATAGTAAGAATAATGAGGTGCAAAGCAACGCGCTTGATGAATTTAAGGTGTATGGCAAATTTGCCGAATTTACTACAAATGACATTGACGGAAATGAAGTTACGCAAAGTATTTTTGCAAATAAGGACCTGACTGTCGTGAATATATGGGGGACGTTTTGCGGACCTTGTATCAATGAAATGCCTGAACTTGGAGCATGGGAAAAGGAGCTGCCTGACAATGTGCAGATAGTTGGGCTGATAGTTGATATTAGCAGCACGGATGACGAAACGCAGATTGCCGCTGCAAAACAGATTACAGAAAAAGCAGATGCCGGATTTGTCAATCTGATTGGCGGTAACGGAGCCTTTGACGAACTGATAAGCTCTATTGTCGGCGTTCCGACGACGATTTTTGTAGACAAGTCGGGAAATATTGTCGGAGAAATAATAGTTGGCGCAGACGTTGACAGATACAAATCATTTGTCAATAAATACGTTGAAGCACTGAATAACAGCAGTCAGAAGCAGGCGGAATAATCAATTTATGAACGAAACAATTAAGCGTGCAATACGTTTCATTATCTTTATTGTCGCTATAATCTTTATAGCATATGGTGCAATTCGAGGCGAATTGGCGGTAGTGTTAAGCAAAGCAATAAACATATGCTTAGAATGTATAGGGCTTGGATAAATGAATCGAATCGGCACAGATATTAAAAGAAAAATAATACAAATCGCAGCCTTCGGATTTACTAATTCAAGGCTTGGTAACTTTGCAAAAGGCAAAATTTACACAGGCGAATGGAAAAAATTCTGCACGCCGGGACTGAACTGTTATTCATGCCCTGCGGCAACCTTTGCGTGTCCAATCGGCGCAATGCAGGCAGTTGCGGGCTCAGTCGACTACAAATTAAGCTTCTATGTAGTCGGCTTTTTGCTTGCAATCGGCGTCATATTCGGACGATTTATTTGCGGATACATATGCCCGTTTGGATTGCTACAGGAGCTTCTATTTAAGGTTCCTGTCAAAAAAGTGAAACTCCCTAAATGGATGACCCGCATAAAATACATAATTTTAGTCGTCTTTGTATTATTACTTCCTATAATGGTGACAAATTATTTAGGAATGGGAGATCCTGCATTTTGCAAATACATTTGCCCTGTCGGAACACTTGAAGGCGGAATTCCGTTACTTAGCACGCATAGCGAGTTAAGACAGACGTTAGGAGGTGTTTTTGCATTAAAGGTGATAATACTTGCAGCCGTTGTAATTGCAAGCTTCTTTGTGTACAGATTTTTCTGCAAAGTTATGTGTCCGCTCGGTGCAATTTATGCACTTTTTAATAAGATAAGTTTTGTTCATATGTCGTTTGACAAGGATAAATGCATCGGATGTGGCAAATGCGCCAACGTATGCAAAATGGACGTTAATCCGGTTAAGGACTGCAACAGTACAGAATGCATCCGCTGCGGTAAATGCATCGAGGCATGCCCTACTAGCGCGATACATTATTGCACCGGTCAAAAAATAAACACAATTAATTAGTACAATGTCATCGGGGACGGTCCTTTTGCCACGGGTACACCACGAAGAGGACCCCTCCGGCAAGGTATGAGAAAGGGAAATATTATGGGTCGAATTTATTTAAATGATGGGTGGAAATTTAAAGAGCAATTTGAATTAAGTGATAAAGAACCGGGGTGTTCTGAATTTGGATGGAAGGAAGTCAGAATCCCTCATACTGTGAAGGAACTTCCATTTCACTATTTTGACGAAAAGGAATATCAGATGATCAGCTGCTACAGACGGGTTCTGCATGCAGATAAAAGCTATGAGAACAAGGCGTGCCTCTTAACATTTGAGGGCGTGGCACACGAGAGCGAGCTGTTTGTGAACGGTGAGTCGGTTTATAATCACCACTGCGGATACACGGCATTTACGGTTGATTTGGCGCCGTATCTTAAGATTGATGCGGACAATGTGATTGCGCTTAAGGTCGACAGCCGCGAGTCAATTAATGTGCCGCCGTTTGGCTTCGTCATTGATTACATGACCTATGGCGGCGTGTACCGCGACGTTTATATTGATATTAAGGAAAAGAGTCACATTGAGGATGTTTTCGTTAAGACAAAAATCAAAACCGGAGGCCTTGACTCCGCGACAATATGCGAAGTAACAGTTGCAAATCCGCTTGAAGGGTCTACGATAAAGCAGTATTTAAGGAAATGTACATCGAATAAAGAAGCTACAGATGAAAACGAAGACACAAAAAATCATCTAATGTTTAAGGAACTTGAAACAAAAACGACGGTAAGCGAAAGCGTAAATAATTACAGCATTACGCAGTTTACAGACCGTATAGAGCTTTGGGATATTGATAACCCGAATCTTTATGAAATCAAGACGGTGCTATTTGACAAAAATGGCGAAAAACTTGATGAAAAGACGGTTCGCTTTGGTTACAGAAAGGCTGTATTCCATAAGGACGGATTTTATCTTAACGGAAAGCGGGTGAAAATCAGGGGACTTAACCGCCATCAGAGCTATGCATACACAGGATATGCGATGCCTGAGTCAATGCAGAAGCTTGATGCGGATATTCTTAAAAATGAGCTTGGACTTAATGCCGTAAGAACGTCGCATTATCCGCAGTCACATCACTTTATTGACAGATGCGATGAGCTTGGATTGCTTGTATTTACTGAAATTCCGGGCTGGCAGCATATTGGAGATGATGACTGGAAAAATCAGGCAGTGAAAAATGTTGAGGATATGGTACGTCAGTACAGAAACCATACTTCAATTATTTTGTGGGGCGTAAGAATCAATGAATCAGTTGATGATGATGAATTTTACACAAGGACTAACGAGGTGGCAAGACGTCTTGACCCGACAAGGCAGACAGGTGGCGTAAGATGCTATAAGAAGGGCAGCTTCCTTGAGGATGTATACACCTACAACGACTTTTCACATGAGGAAAATAATGCCGGCTGCGATAAAAAGAGCGCAGTAACCTCTGACATGAATAAGCCGTACTTTATTAGCGAATATAATGGCCACATGTTCCCGACAAAGACATTTGACTGGGAGGAAAAGCGCGCAGAGCATGCAATAAGACACGCTAAGGTAATCAATGATGTTGCGCTTGAAAAGGACATCGCCGGCAGCTTTGGCTGGTGTATGTTTGACTATAATACGCATAAGGAATTCGGAAGTGGCGACAGAATCTGCTATCACGGCGTAATGGACATGTTCAGAAATCCGAAGCTGGCGGCTTACGTATACGCCACGCAGCAGGAAAAAACAACGGTTCTTGAGCTTAGTTCAACAATGGACATTGGCGAACATCCGGGCTGCAACAGACATGACATTTACATTTTTACAAATGCAGACAGCGTCAAGATGTATAAAAACGACAGATTTGTCAAGGAATACTCAAGTAAAGACTCTAAGTTTACAGGCTTAAAGCACGGTCCGATTTTAATTGATGATTACATTGGCGATGCGATAATTGAGAATGAGAATATGAGCTTAGGTCAGGCAAAAGCGCTAACTGAGCTTTTGAATGAAGCTGCAAGGGTAGGACTTTACGGACTCTCAAAGCCTATGTACTTAAAGGCAGCAGTCCTCGTTGCAAAGTACCATATGAAGATGTCAGACGCAGTTACTTTATTTAATAAATATGTTGGCGACTGGGGCGATGCTTCAACCGTATACAGATTTGAAGCATTTAAGAATGGAAGTATTGTAAAAACACTTGTTATTAAGCCTATGGAGAAGGCACACTTAGTCGCAGACATTGACCACAGTGTCCTGACAGAAAAGCATAGTTATGATGTCGCCTCCGTAAGAATTAAGATGGTTGACGAAGAGAATAATCTGCTCCCATTTTATTCAGATCCAATAAGGTTGACAGCAGATGGTGCAATTAAGCTTATCGGACCTGATGTGATTTCACTTCAGGGCGGCATGGGAGGAACATACATCAAGACAATCGGAATAAAGGGCAATGGCAGCCTTACAATTGAAGCACCGGATCGCGACAAGCTTACAATTGATGTTACTGTGTCGTAGAGGCCTAAGCAAAGAACTAATGTAAATGAGGGAACGCTATGACTGAATGGGAAAAAGGTTTAAGCGACATTCAGGTAAATGA
>SAMEA3663077__coassemble_2299_pt1 | contig 4440 bp, 5 predicted proteins | sample SAMEA3663077__metabat2_low_PE_017 | metagenome-assembled genome bin SAMEA3663077 (sample SAMEA3663077) | pig gut metagenome | biome: pig gut; feature: pig-associated habitat; material: faeces | place: France | collected 2012 | reverse complement strand
TCATCGTAACATACAAAAATTGAATTAACAAGGTGGATTTTATTATATGCCAATGCTTATCGTTACTACATAGTAACCGTTCGTCCCGAAGTTAATTTGCGAGTCCCGATTTTTGACATATCAATCAATTATAATAAATGATATTATTTTGTATGTAATGTCTTATCGTGATGATTTACACGCCGGAAATATGAGAAAGAATGTAGAACGTTTAATGCTTGAATCGGAATTCATAGAGTGTGTAAAAGTTGGTATGATATTACTTGAGTTTTTTGAACCAAATGATATTGTGGAAGTAATAGCTAATATATTAGGAAGATGTGATGAAAAGATCAGAAAAGAGATAAAGGTGTAGATAATGAACATATGGTATGCAGTTAGTTACAAGGAATAAAAATGGTTATTAAAAAGAACGAATTCTACAAATTAAGATCAAGTGCTTTGGCATTGCTTGCACTGCTTGTTCTAATATTTCTTGCATCGCTATTTGGTAAATCATCTATAGATCAATCAGGCGAAGCAACAGATATTAAGATTCCTGATTATTCCGGCGCTCCTTTTGTAATAATCAATAATAATATTCCGTTTTTTGATGAGAACGATTATGCTAAGGAAACGTTTGAATCATACAGTAAGCTTGATTCTCTTGGCAGATGTGGCGTCGCTTATGCAAATGTCAGCAGAGAATTGATGCCTACTGAAGAGAGGGGTAAAATCAGAGACATTAAGCCATCAGGATGGTGTCAGGCTAAGTATGAAGGGATTGTTGATTCGACTCCGCCATATTTATATAATCGCTGTCATCTGATCGCGTATTGTCTGACTGCTGAGAATGCCAATGAACAAAATCTGATTACCGGAACTCATTACATGAATGTTGAGGGGATGCTTCCCTTTGAAGAAGAAGTGGCAAGATATCTTGACAGAAATGATAATCATGTGCTGTACAGAGTCACCCCGATATTTCAAGGAAATAATCTGGTAGCAAGCGGTGTACTTATGGAAGCATATTCCATAGAGGATAATGGATCAGGAATTTGTTTCTGCGTTTACTGTTACAATGTTCAGCCGGGTGTTACAATAGACTATAGGACGGGCAAAAACCGGAAAGAGGAGTAAAAGAACGGAAATGACAGGAGGAAACATTAGTATGAATGGAGCTGTATTATTGGGACTTATGGTCCCGTTTGTTGGAACTGCGCTTGGGGCTATGATGGTCGTATTTGTTAAAAGCGAGATGAATCATAATATGCAGAGGGCATTTACGGGTTTTGCAGCCGGAGTTATGGTCTCTGCTTCGTTTTTTAGTCTGCTGATTCCGGCAGTTTCTCAGGCGAGCGAGACAATGGGCAAGAAAGCGGTGATTCCAACGACAATAGGTTTTTGTTTTGGAATGTTGTTCCTTTTACTTATCGATACGATTACGCCGCATATGCATCTTAACGAATCAGTTGAGGGCCCAAAAAGTAACCTTAAGAAAAACACAATGCTTGTGCTTGCGGTTGTGATTCATAATATTCCGGAGGGAATGGCTGTAGGTGTATTGTATGCAAGCTGGATGCAGGGAAATAAACTTGTATCATTTACGGCAGCACTTTCACTTGCAATAGGTATTGCAATCCAGAATTTTCCGGAAGGTGCAATTATTTCGATGCCGCTTTATGCGAACGGAATGAGCAAGCCAAAGGCATGCTTGCAGGGAATACTGTCAGGTATCGTGGAACCGATAGCAGGGTTTATTACTATTATTCTTGCATCATTTATCATTCCGCTTATGCCTGCCTTATTAAGCTTTGCAGCCGGTGCAATGATATATGTTGTTGTTGAAGAGCTTGTGCCGGATATGGCTGAAGGAGAGCATTCCAATATTGCAACGATTTGCTTTATGATTGGATTTGCAGCCATGATGGTACTTGATATAGCACTCGGCGGCTGATTATTAGGAGGTTGAAAATGTTAGTTACATTAAAGGAAATTCTTGAAATAGCAGAGGAGAAAAAGATTGCAATCGGTGCATTTAATGCTTCGGGACTTGAAGCAATTGAGGCTGAACTTAAGGCGGCAAAAGAACTCAATCTTCCGATTATAATTCAGTTCGCGCAGTGCCATGAGCCATGGATTCCGCTTTCAACAATCGGCCCTATTATTATTGATATGGCTAAAAAATCATCAGTGCCTGTATGTGCACACTTAGACCACGGCGAGACGCTTGAATATCTCGAGCAGGCTTTAAATATCGGATTTACCGGAATTATGTATGACGGTTCGACTCTTTCTTATGAAGAAAACATGAAGAATACTAAGAAAGCCGTTGAAATGGCAAGGAAGTTTGGAGCTTCAGTAGAAGCCGAGCTTGGCTCAATGGGTAAAAGAGAATCGGGTTTAGGCGACAGCGGAGCAGGTGCAGAAGACGACACTAAGATTTACACTGACCCTGAACAGGCTGCAGCATTTGTTAATGATACGGGAATTGATGCACTTGCATGTTCGTTTGGAACAACACACGGAATTTATCTTAGCAAGCCACGTCTTGATTTTGACGTAGTTAAAAACGTCAGGGCAAAGTGCAACAACATACCTGTAGTTATGCATGGCGGCTCCGGCGTTTCAAAAGAAGATTATATAAAGGCTGTTGAAGCCGGCGTACGTAAAATCAACTACTTTACATATATGGATAAGGCGGGAGGACAGGGTGCTCTTGAATACATCAATTCATTAAAGGACGGTGAGCCTGTATTCTTCTCCTCAATATTTATGAGTGCAAGGGAAGCGATGAGTGAAAACGTTAAAGGTGCAATGAAAGTATTTGCAAGAATGGATTAATTTATGAAAATTGCGGGACTTGATATTGGGACAACAGGCTGTAAATGCACTGTTTTTGATGAAACGGGTTATGAGCTTGACAAGGCATACTGTAACTATCCCATAAAACGAAAGACGGGAAGTCATGAAATCGACGCTAAGGCACTGCTTGAAAGCGTTTATTTGGTTATAGGTAAAATGAGCGCGCTCTATCCTGACATTGCCGGCATTGGAGTTACAAGCTTTGGCGAAACCTTTGTAATGCTTGATGAAAATGACGAGCCATTAGCACCTGCAATGCTCTACACAGATCCAAGAGGCGATAAGGAGTGCAGAGAATTAGTCGATAAGCTTGGTCTTAAGCACATCGCTGAAATAACGGGTGTCACAGCACATGAAATGTACGGCCTTCCTAAAATCATGTGGCAAAAGCGCAATAATCCTGACATCTTTAAGAGGGTTAAGCGCATCCTTCAGATGGAAGACTACGTAGTTTACTCACTTACAGGAAATGCGGTTATTGACTATTCCCTGGCGACTCGGTTTATGGCATTTGATATTTCAACTCTTGATTTCTCTGATGAGCTTTTATCAGCCGCCGGTATTGATAGATCATTATTTTCAAAGCCTGTCCCTACAGGAACTAACGCAGGTAAAATAAGACCTCAGGTCTCACAGGAGCTTGGCCTTAGTAAAGACTGTCAAATTATTGCGATAAGCCAGGACCAGGTTGCAGCAGCGATAGGTGCGGGCGCATTTTCACCGGATATAGCTGTTGACGGAGCAGGTACAGTCCAGTGCTTAACTCCTGTATTTGACGGGATTCCTGATATTGATAAGATGATGCCCGGAAAGTATGTCATCGTTCCATATATCTTTAAGGATAAGTATGTGACCTACGCTTTTTCATATACAGGCGGTGCGCTGATTCAGTGGGCAACCGATTCACTTGCAAAGGACGAGAAATTTAAGGCTAAGGAGCAGGGCATCCCGGTAAATGAATATCTTGAAAACGAGTACAATTCGAAACGTATTGTGGATTTACTTGACACAGACGGCCCGTCGGGAATGCTTGTATTACCGCATTTTGCAGGCGCTGCAACTCCGTACATGGATACAGGTTCTAAGGGTGCAATCGTAGGACTTACGCTTGATTCATCAGTCGCCGAGATTTACCGTGGCTGCATGGAGGGCGTATGCTATGAAATGTACATTAATTATAGAAATGTTGTCGCCGCAGGCGCCAAAATAAAAAGATTACACGCTACCGGCGGAGGTGCACATTCCACTACCTGGATGCAAATGAAAGCTGACGTTTTAGGCGTGCCGATTAGTGCGCTTTCTACAGTCGATGCAGGAACAGTTGGCTCCGCAATGATGACAGGAATTGCGCTTTCATGCTTTTCTGATATTGAGGATGCCGCTAATCATATGATAAAGGTGAAGCAAATTTATGAGCCGCGAAAGCATTATCATACAGAGTACATGGAAGTGTTCTCGCGCTATGAAAATCTTTACAATGCGCTTAGACCGCTTGTGTAGGGATTAATACACATAGCACGAATTCAGAAGAATAATAATAATTACATCTCTATAATGTGACGATAAAGGAGAGATGTAATTATGAATATCAGTCAG
>SAMEA3663077__coassemble_1679_pt1 | contig 5573 bp, 6 predicted proteins | sample SAMEA3663077__metabat2_low_PE_017 | metagenome-assembled genome bin SAMEA3663077 (sample SAMEA3663077) | pig gut metagenome | biome: pig gut; feature: pig-associated habitat; material: faeces | place: France | collected 2012 | reverse complement strand
AAAAGAGGAACAAGATGGTTAGAATGATTATGCACGGCTGTAACGGTCGAATGGGACAGATGATTACCGGAATCGTTGATAGAGACGATGAAATCCGAATTGTTGCAGGCGTAGATATTAACGACAAACAGCTTAATGATTATCCGGTTTTTAAATCGATTAATGACGTGAATGTTGAGGCAGACGTAGTTGTTGACTTCGGTGCGACAGCGGCGATTGACAATCTCCTTTTATGGTGCAAAGATAAAAAAACTCCATGTGTTATCTGCACGACGGGCTTGTCGGAAGAACAGATTGCAAATGTGTCTAAGACCGCAGAGTCTGTGGCAATGCTTCGTTCTGCAAATATGTCACTTGGAATCAACACGTTAATCAAGCTTCTTAAGGAAGCAGCAAATGTATTTGCACCTGCTGGATTTGATGTTGAGGTTGTTGAGAAACACCATAAGATGAAACTTGATGCGCCATCAGGAACAGCAATTGCACTTGCAGATGCAGTTAATGAGGCGAGAAATAACGAGTACACATATGTTTATGACAGAAGTGGCAGACGTCAGGTCAGGGACGAAAAGGAAATTGGTATTTCTGCAGTCCGTGGTGGCACAATTGTTGGAGAACACGATGTCATTTTTGCAGGAGAAGACGAGGTAATCACATTCTCACACACAGCATATTCAAGAGCGGTATTTGCAAAGGGTGCAATCCAGGCTGCTAAATTCCTTTACAATAAGGAACCGGGCCTTTATACCATGGCTGATGTTGTTAAATAAAAATTACATATAATAATGTTTAATAAAATAGTGTATAGCCACAAATGCTATACACTATTCATGCATTATAAAATGATAATGCAAATAGAACAAACCGGGACGTATTCATGGACGATAACGAAATAAGATTTTTAAAACTTTTAAGAGAGCAGTATCCGACGATTGCCCAGGCATCGACGGAAATAATAAACCTCCAGTCAATCCTTAACCTTCCAAAGGCGACTGAGCACTTTATGACCGATATTCACGGAGAGTATGAACAGTTTATTCATGTACTCAACAACGGCTCGGGCTCAATCAGACGTAAGATTGACGAGGAATTCGGCAACACTCTTTCGGAGAAGGACAAAAAGTCACTTGCGACTTTAATCTATTACCCGGAAGAGAAGCTTGAGATAGTTTTGTCGACAGAGGATAACATTAACGACTGGTACAAAATCACTCTTCACAGACTCGTCCAGATTACTAAGCGAGTAGCTTCCAAGTACACAAGGTCGAAAGTCAGAAAGGCACTCCCTAAGGACTTTGCCTATGTTATTGAAGAGCTTATTACCGAAAAGGAAGAAGTCCAGAATAAGGAAGCATATTATAACGAAATTATTCACACGATAATCAAAATCGACAGGGCTCCTGAATTCATTGTGGCAATTTGCAACCTGATTAGAAGACTTGTTATCGACCATTTGCACATTATCGGCGACATTTTTGACAGAGGTCCCGGACCTCACATTGTCATGGACAAGCTCATGAGTCATCATTCAATTGATGTGCAGTGGGGTAACCATGACGTGCTGTGGATGGGCGCTGCGGCGGGCTCGACTGCCTGCATTGCAACGGTTTTAAGAATTGCGGCGCGTTACGGAAATCTTGATACAATCGAGGAAGGCTACGGCATCAATCTGATTCCGCTTGCGACTTTTGCGATGGATACGTATGCAGATACAGATTTGTCCCGATTTTCGCTTAAGCTTTCAAAGGAAAAGGACCAGACTGATTACAAGCTTGAAGTGATGATGCACAAGGCGATTACGATTATCCAGTTTAAATTAGAGGGTCAGCTCATTAAGAGAAACCCTGAATTTGAAATGGATGACAGGCTGTTGCTTGACAAAATCGACCACATAAATAACACTGTTATTATTAACGATAAATCATACGAAATGCTTGATATGGATTTTCCGACTGTAGATAAAGACGATCCATATGCGCTTTCTAAGGAAGAGGAAATCGTAGTTGAGAAGATTAAGCATGCCTTCACGCATTCTGAGAAGCTGCAAAGACACATAAGATTCTTATACACCAAGGGCAGCATGTACAAGATTTACAATTCAAATCTTTTGTACCACGGATGTGTGCCGCTTGATGAAAACGGCGAATTCAAGAAGGTTAGGATTTTTGGAGATGACTACTCAGGTAAGGCACTCTATGACGTGCTTGAGCATTATGCAAGAAAGGGCTTTTTCTCGAAAAATCCTGAAAACAAGAGAAAAGGAGAGGACATACTGTATTACATATGGGCCAATCCGAATTCGCCTGTGTTTGGCAAGGACAAAATGGCGACATTTGAGACTTACTTCGTAGAAGACAAGGAAGTAAGGAAAGAAAAGAAAAACAAATACTACGAGCTTCTTGATGATGAGAAGACAGTAGATAAAATACTTAAGGAATTCTCGCTCGACCCGCGCTATTCGCACATTATTAACGGGCATGTACCGGTTGAGCAGAAGAACGGCGAAAACCCTGTAAAATGCGGCGGAAAGCTTATGATTATTGACGGAGGCTTTTCCAAGGCTTACCAGGGCAAGACCGGAATCGCCGGCTACACGCTTGTATTCAGCTCGCACGGCATGAGAATTGCAGCGCATAAGCCATTTGAATCTAAGGAAGAGGCAATCAGAAACGAGACCGACGTTTACTCAGATAACATTTTGGTTGAGACTCCGAACTTCAGGCTTCGCGTAGCCGACACCGACACAGGAAACGCTATCAGAGACTCAATCGCAGAGCTTGAAAATCTGCTTAAAGCATATAGAGACGGAACATTATCGGAAAAGGAATAATATGAAGTTCAGACCATGCATTGATATTCATAATGGCCATGTGGTACAAATTGTCGGCTCCTCGTTACGGGATGAAAACGACAGTGCACAAAACAACTTTGTCTCAGAAAAAGACAGCGCATATTATGCAAATCTCTATAAGGAGCATGGCTTAAGCGGCGGTCACATTATAATATTAAACGGTAAGGACTCAGAATATTACGAAGCCACAAAGGCAGAAGCCGTAAAAGCGTTACAGACTTACAAAGGCGGAATGCAAATTGGCGGTGGAATTACCGATAAAAACGCCGAAGAATATATTTTAGCAGGCGCAAGTCACATAATTGTCACATCTTATGTTTTCAGTGACGGAAAAATATGTTATAATAATCTAAATCGGCTGAATTCAGCTGTTGGTAGGGAACACATTTGTTTAGATGTCAGCTGCAGAATGCGCAATGGCAAGTATTATGTAGTAACTGACAGATGGCAGAAGTTTACAGATGTCGTTTTGGATGAAAATTTAATTGTTAGTTTGTCTGAATATTGTGATGAGCTGCTTGTTCACGCTGTAGATGTTGAAGGCAGAAAAGCAGGAATTAATGCAACGATTGCGGGAATTCTTGAAAAGAGTCCGATTCCTGTTACTTATGCGGGTGGAATTTCATCGCTTGATGATATTGCAAAGATACGCAGTATAGGTAATAATAAAATTGATTTTACTATAGGTACTGCTCTTAACATATTTGGCGGCGACCTTGATCTTATGGAGGTTATCAGATGTACTCAATAATGATTGTTGATGACAACGAAACAGAACTTGTCATAGCACAGAAAACCTTACAAGATAATTATCGCGTCATCCCCATGAACAATCCGAAGTCTGCGCTTACAAGACTTTCGAAAGCAACTGTTCCGGATATGATTATTCTTGACGTTGAAATGCCTGTTATCAACGGCTTTGAAATGATGACAAGAATAAGAACATCCGATAAGACGAAAAACGTTCCGGTCATTTTTTTATCGGGCAATGTTGACAATGCAACAGAGCTTGAGTGCTACAGACTTGGTGCCGTTGATTTCATCAGAAAGCCGATAGTTCCTGATCTCCTTAAGAAGAGAGTAGAGCTGCAGGCAGAGTTACTTGAATACAAAAGAACAATCGAAGAGAAGACATCAGGACTTCAGCAGACTGCCAACTATTATGCAGAGAATGCAATGAGGCTTGAGTATTTCATCATCGGTATTATTACAGACCTTATTGCTGAAAAGGATCCATACACAGGAACACATAACATCGGAGTTTCTAAGTATTTTGAAATTCTCTTAAGAGAGATGCTCGTGTCGGGAATTAATTACGGAATCGATCCGTCGGATTTTGAAATTATCATCTTATCATCAAGACTTCATGATATGGGTAAAATCGGCGTACCGGATTACGTTTTACAAAAGCAGGGTAAGTACACTGACGAAGAATTTATGATGATGAAAAGACATACAGTGCTTGCCGCAAGTTCAATTCAGAAGTATGCATACCTTCTGCCGAACAACAAGTTTTTGACATACAGTTATCAGATGGCAAGATATCATCATGAGAGATTTGACGGACAGGGATATCCTGACAGACTCCCGGGACAGAACATTCCGATACTGGCGAGAATTCTTGCAGTAGCAGACGTTTATGAAGCACTTACTGCAGAGCGTTCATATAAAAAGGCAATGAGTCACGAGCAGGCATACAACATTATTACACAGGGCGCCGGAGTGCAGTTTGACCCTACAGTTGTTGCCGCTTTCCAGCGTGTTCATGAAGATATTGCACAGGAATCGGTTAAGCTTAAAGCACAGTTTGCACAGTTTAATAAGCAGGCAGCCGCTGCTCAGATGCAAAAGCCGATGTAAAGATAATATTCAATTTGCATCAAAGCATATGTAGAACGAATAAATAAGACGGTAAAGCATTTATTAGCTTTATTGATATATTTTATGGAGGTACTGTTATGACAGGTACAGTTAAATGGTTTAACAACCAGAAAGGTTACGGATTCATTTCTGACGAAGCAGGAAATGATGTTTTCGTACACTACTCAGGACTTAACATGGAAGGATTCAAGTCACTTGACGAGGGCGCTAAGGTTGAGTTTGATGTAGTTCAGGGCGAAAAAGGACCTCAGGCAACAAACGTTACAAAGCTTTAATCTTACATAATTTGCATTTTTTCTAATACATCTTGGGATTAAAGTTTTCAATATATGTTAGGAATAGCTGTTAGAAAGATTTAAAAAGAGACGGGTAACCCGTCTCTTTTTGATTGCGGTTTTTACACGCCATGAGCACTCCCTAGCGGGCAAATCACTTCCCTACCAAATCATCATACATATCTGCCCTTCCTACTTTGCAAATAGTTTTTATTGAAGAAAAAAACTCCATACTCCATACGGTGATGCAGATAGTCATAAATTCAAAGTGGTTTTAAAAATATCGAGTTATGATTGAATTAAGGAACATAATAAGGTAAAATTAAAACTAAGGAGGGCAGATGATGAAGTATTATGCTCAAATGTTGGAAATGGGGAGCTTTGATAGAAAGGCCATAATAGAACTTACGGGATCGGATGGAGCTGCACGTTCAATAATATATGATTATCTAAAAAATGGTTATATAGAAAGAGTTCGAAGAGATTACTATGTTGCTATAAGCTTGGAAACAATGCTCATGTACGGTAAAGAAGCAAGCAACCGAAAACAATAGATAGACCGCCAG
>SAMEA3663077__coassemble_1645_pt1 | contig 5651 bp, 7 predicted proteins | sample SAMEA3663077__metabat2_low_PE_017 | metagenome-assembled genome bin SAMEA3663077 (sample SAMEA3663077) | pig gut metagenome | biome: pig gut; feature: pig-associated habitat; material: faeces | place: France | collected 2012 | reverse complement strand
GTGAGAACTTACAATGTCTCGATGTGAGTATATTTACACACATTTTGAGTAGCAGGATGAGTGTACAGATGGCAGAAAGTACAGAATTGATGACAGTAGATAATATTTGTAATCGAGTATATATCATAAGAGGACAGCAGGTTATGCTTGATTATGATTTGGCTGAGCTTTATGGGTATGAAGTGAAGCGTTTGAATGAGCAGGTAAAGCGTAATATCGCAAGGTTTCCTGAAGATTTTATGTTTCAATTAACAACAGAAGAAGATGGGTTCTTGAAGTCGCAATTTGCGACTTCAAGTTGGGGTGGAAAAAGAAAACTTCCGTATGCGTTTACGGAACAAGGCATTTATATGCTTGCTACAGTTCTCAGAGGTGAGTTTGCAGAACAGCAAAGCATTTTTATTATGCGTGCGTTTCGTGAGATGCGTCACTATATAAAACAAAATCAGCAGTTTGTTACACAGTCTGAGATGCGGTTTGTTACGGCAAAAGTATCGGAAATATCAGTGCAGGTTGCAGGTGTTGTAGATTGGAAGAATAAAACTGAAGATAGATTTGATTGTATTCAAAGAAGTATAGATACTCTGAATGAAAATTTTGTCTCAGATAAGGATTTTAAAAATTTTGTTATCTATAAAGGACAGAAGTTTGAAGCAGATGCGGCATACATAGATATATATCAGAAGGCAAAAAAGAGCATTTATGTAGTGGATGATTATGTGAATACAAAAACTTTACAGCTATTATCACAGAAGCAAGCCGGTGTAGAAGTGATTTTATTTACAGAAAACGGTCATGGAAAAAGAGGCTTTTTGACTACAGCGGTAGTAAATGACTTTATGCAAGAATATCCACCATTCAGAATTAAACCTAATGCAGATTGCCATGACAGATTGATAGTCCTGGATTATGGCTTGCCTACAGAGCAAGCATATCATTGTGGAGCATCCAGTAAGGATGCAGGAAAGAAGTTATGTGCCATAAATGTTATAATAGAAACAAGTATGATTCATCCGGTAATAGATAAGTTGCTATTAGCTCCGGATAAACAGATATAGTCACCTTATGGTTAGGTAGTGCAGTAGAGGTTGAAGCAAGAAGCACCGAAGCTTTAGTTTCGTGTGTAGTTCACTCAGCAGGTAAAAAGAAATATTGAAAGTTTTCAGAATGATATGATGTTTCAATTATCTGATGAAGAAGTTGAATATTTGCGGTCAAAATTTTTGACCGCAAATATAAGTAGCAAATCTCGTAGCAATCCTTATGTATTTAAGGGACAAGGTGTGTATATGTTGATGAATGTCTTAAAAGGACCATTAGCTGTTAAACAGAGCAAGGCATTAATAAGAACCTTCAAGAAAATATTTGGAGAAACAGTTTATGCAGGCTTTTATAGGGCGTATCAAGAGAGACGGTTGTTCTCATATATTAAAAAATATAATACAATTATGAATCATAGTATAAAGAAATTAGGGAAGGAAAAAGGAATTAAGTATGTCGGAAATTAAAAAAACAGCGATTATCGGGATGGGAGCACTTGGGCTTTTATACGGTAATAAGATTAAGGAAGAAAAGGGAAATGATGCAGTAAGTTTTATTGTGGATGAAGACAGGTATTTACGTTATAAAGACAGACATTTCTCAATTTGTAATGAAAATAAGAGCTTTAATATAGAACTTGCGGATAATGCTAAGCCTGCTGACTTAGTAATTGTGGCAGTTAAGTACAATGCACTTGAGTCAGCGCTTAACACTATGAGAAATGTAGTTGATGATCACACAATTATTATGTCTGTTATGAATGGAATTACCAGTGAGCAGATCATTGGCGCAAGGTATGGACAAAGTAATATCATATACTCTGTCGCGCAGGGGATGGATGCAATGAGAGACGGCGATTCATTAACTTATACAAAGATGGGCGAGTTAAGAATCGGTGTTAAAAAGGGCGAAGACGATACGTGTCTTAAGAAGGTTATTGAATTCTTTGATGAAATCAAAATGCCATATACTGTTGATGATGACATTATTTACAGAATGTGGGGCAAGTTCATGCTTAATGTCGGAATCAATCAGACATGCATGATATATGAGACAACATACTCAGGTGCTAATTCTGAAGGAGAGGCTAGAGACACTCTTATCGGTGCTATGAAGGAAGTAATTAGCATAGCTAATGCAGAGGGTGTTGCGTTATCTGATAAAGATATCGACTATTACCTTAATATTACCGACTCACTTGATCCGAACGGCTATCCGTCTATGCGGCAGGATGCAATAGCTAAGAGAAAGACTGAGGTTGATATGTTTGCCGGTACAGTAATTGAGATTGCAGCAAAGCACGGAATAGATGTTCCGGTGAATAAGAGAATATACGAAAGAGTTAAGGAGATTGAGAAGGATTTTGTGTAAATGATAGCTAACACTATTACATATTCGGCTATTATTGTGTGTCTGGCAGCAACTTTTGCAGCTATTCAGGAGGGGCATAAAATAAGGAGTAAATAATAAAAAAATAGCTTGACTCTCCCCTTTAGGGGAGGCTGTAAAATCCTTCTTGTATTAAAATGACAAGGAGGATTTTTTATGTCAGAACAATGTATTAGAGTTGAAAATCTTTCGAAATCATTTTCAGGCAGGAAGGTTGTTGATGACCTTTCGTTTGAAGTGAATAAGGGAGAGGTATACGCTATTCTTGGGCATAACGGAGCCGGGAAAAGCACGACGATTGATTTGATTTTGGGGCTTAAAGAACCTGATAGTGGCGAAGCTACAATACTGGGAATGAAGGCCTCAAAAAACAGAAAGAAGGTGTTTGAGAAGGTTGGTGTTCAGCTTCAGCATACTGAATATCAGAATATGATGACAGTAGAAGAAGCATGTCTTGAATATGCATCACTTTATGAGAAACCTTCTGATTACAATGAGCTTTTAATAACCTTTGGGTTAAGTGAACTAAAGAAAAGTTATGTAAACAAACTCTCCGGCGGTGAAAGACAAAAACTGTCAGTAATACTCGCATTAATCGGAAACCCGGAAATTGTATTTCTTGACGAGCTCACAACAGGACTTGATGTTGCAGCAAGAAGAGAAGTATGGCTGACACTAAAGCAGTTAAAGGAAAAGGGACTAACGATTGTTCTTACAACACACTATATGGAAGAAGCAGAAGCACTTTGTGACAGGGTTTGTCTCATCAAATCAGGTCAAAAGATTACCGAAGGAAGAATAAGCGAAGTGATTAAGGATTCCGGCAAGAGCAATCTTGAAGAAGCGTATTTGTATTATATGGGAGAGAAAGAGCTGTTATGAAAAGATTTTTAACTATGTATAAGATAGAACAGAAAATATTTTTCCGTTCACCTGATGTAATTGTATTTTGTATTTTAATGCCACTTGTTGTATTTGCACTTATCACCATGATAGCAGGTAATAAGGCTGCAGCAGACTCCGGACTTACATTTGTACAGGGTGCGTTTGTGTCACTTTCAACAGTCGGAATATGCTGCTCGGCATTTATGAGCATACCGATCACAATAGTTGATTTAAGAGACCGCGGAATTCTTAGAAGAATGTATTGTAGCCCGTGTTCACCTATAAGGATATTAGCCTGTGATATAATATCGAGTGGAATGGTGGCAGCTTTTTCAACGGTTCTACTTACAATAGCGGCTGTTATTGTTGGATATCGAATGAGTGGAAATGTGCTTGTTTTCATCATTGTTTGGTTACTCACCATGCTTTCTATGTTCTCAATCGGATTGTTAGTTGCCGGTGTGTGTCGTACGACAAAGTCAATGAATATCGTAACAAGTGTTTTGTATTTCCCTATGCTTTTATTCTCGGGAGCGACAATCCCGGCAGAAGTATTTCCTGCCCCGGTAAGAGCAATAATAAAATGGATGCCGCTTGGTGTAGGTATTGAAACGCTTAAGAAAATCTCAATCGGAACATATGAAGGGGTGTTTTTGCCGGTAATTGTTCTTACTGTCATTGCAGCTATATGTATATTAATTTCAGTAAAAACCTTCCGTTGGGAATAAATATAATACTGTCGGCACCAGATGCCAAAATGAATGGAGCAAATTATGAAGATGAATGAAACTCACAACTCATGTGAGAAGACTGAGCCGGTTTTATATAGAATTGGGATGTTCGCGGCGATGAACCGTGTCAGCGTGAAGACGCTCAGATTTTATGAAGAGCAAGGGCTGATTAGTCCTACAAAGATTGATGAGGAAACCGGTTACCGATATTATACGCTTGATAAGATGGCGTTAATCCACCAGATTCAGGCACTTAAAACGGCAGGTTTTACGCTTGATGAAATTATGAATCTTAGGTCATGTGATGACGAGGAGTCGGTTATCCTTAAGAAGAAGTCAGAGCTTTTGACTAAGGTTGCAGAGCTTACGGCACAGATTGCCATACTTGATGGATATTTGGCAAAAAAGCGACCGTGTCTTTTAGCACCGGTATTAATAAAAACACTGCCTGAATGCAAAGTAGCATATGTGAAGACAAAGCTTACTTCATATGACAGCTTATTTGAAAAAATGCCTTTAATGGGCGGATTAATGGAAAGTGCAGGATGCGTATGTGCACTTCCGGAATACTGCTTCACAAATTATCTTGAGGCAGTTGAGAAAGAAGAGGTGGAAGTCGAGCTTTGCGAAGCGGTAACAGAAATTAAAGAAGAGCTTGGCGAGCTTAAATTTAAAACAATGCCCGGTCTAAAAGTTGCATCGATATTTCATAAAGGATCATATGGCACACTAATGTCTTCGTATGAAGTACTGTTTAAATATATTGAAGAAAACGGATACAAAATATCAGGCAGTATCAGGGAAAGCTACATTGACGGAGTCTGGAATAAGGAAAACGAAAGCGAGTGGCTCACAGAAATTCAGGTGCCTGTAATCTAGGTTCATTGATTAATATTTGTAAATATAATTTTCCTCATCCAAAAGAATTAATAATTGTGATATAATAGATTGGCTGTTTTTAAACAGTCATCCATTGCAATTACAGGACTTTATTGAGGAGAAATATTATGACATACAAAACAAGCGGCACATGTTCGCAGCTGATTAATTTTGATTTAGTTGATGGAACAGTAAGGAATGTAAGCTTTGTCGGAGGCTGCAACGGTAATCTTCAGGGTATCGGAAAGCTCGTTGAGGGAATGAAAGCAGAAGATGTAATTAACAGACTTAAAGGAATAAAGTGTGGAATGAGACCTACTTCATGCCCTGATCAGCTTGCGAAGGCATTAGAGGAAGTCATCAATGAATAATAGATTTGAACAATTTGAAAAAATAACAAAAGAGAAAGAAGGCTTCATCAAGGAAATGGGGATGGAACTTTTAGCTCTTGAAGAAGGCTATTGTAAAGGAAGAATTGTCCTTAAGGAAAAGCATACGAATCCAATGGGTTCGGCACACGGCGGACTTGTTTTTGCACTGGCTGATACAATTGGAGGCATGGCAGCGATGAGCTATGGCGACAATGTTGTCACATTGAATGCAAGTGTGTGCTTTTTAAATCCTGCAATTGACACAGAGTATATTGATGCAGAAGCTACTGTTATCAGAGATGGGCGTACTACAGCGATTTATGATGTGATGGTCCGGACAACAGAGGAAGTTGAT
>SAMEA3663077__coassemble_580_pt1 | contig 12371 bp, 8 predicted proteins | sample SAMEA3663077__metabat2_low_PE_017 | metagenome-assembled genome bin SAMEA3663077 (sample SAMEA3663077) | pig gut metagenome | biome: pig gut; feature: pig-associated habitat; material: faeces | place: France | collected 2012 | reverse complement strand
GTCGTTGAAATAGTTCTTTCTAATGCGACTATTCGGTTTGTTAACAACACTAATGAGATGTTATTTAAGCAGACTCTTAAGTATTTAGGAGGAACTCTATGCTAGGTGACATCACACGTGCTAATAACATTTTCGTTGTCACAGGGTATACGGATATGAGGCGATCAATAGATGGACTTATGTCTATAGTTATTGATCATCTACACATGATGCCGGACACAACATCTATATATTTATTCTGCGGAAAACGCTGCGACAGAATAAAAGTTTTAATGAGAGAACCGGACGGCTTTGTTCTTCTATACAAGCGTCTCGATTCAAACATACAGGGCCGATTCCGCTGGCCAAGAAATAGTAATGAATGTAAATCCATTACCTGGAAACAGTTTGACTGGCTTATGTCGGGCCTTGAGATTGAGCAGCCAAAAGCGCTAAAGAAAATAGTATAATTCAGTTAGGTAAAGCACCCTAAAACCCTTGGTTTTACTGGATTTTTCGCCTCTTTTATGGTATAATTCATTATATAAAAAGAGGGGTAAAATACATGTCTTCAGACAAGGAAGATCTTAGAGTTTTAGAACTTAAAGATCTTGTGTCTCAACTGAATATCACTATTAGTTCCCAGAACGAAACAATTAAAAATCTCAACGATACTATCTCTTCTTTGAATGAACAGATAGAATATCTTAAGAAGAAGCTTTTTGGCTCATCTAGCGAAAAACGTAGCAAGGGTTTTGATATTCTGGGACAATTATCACTTTTCGATGATATTGAAGTCCCTACCGAGGAAATTGAACCCGAGTTTATTGAAATAAGTTACACTCGTGAAAGAAAACCAAAGCCTACACTTAAAGATCAGTTTGATAAACTTCCTACTAAAGAGGTTATAGTTGATACCTTATCAGATGAAGATAAGATATGTCCTGAGTGTGGAACTACAATGGTTCCGATTGGCAAGGAAGAAATTCGCACGGAAATAAAGTATATCCCTGCTAAACTCACACGAGTTATATATTATGCGACAACCTATGAGTGCCCTTCATGCAAAGATACCGAGGCACCACAGTTTATCAAAGATAACGGTAAGCCTGCATTAATCTCTGGAAGCTATGTTTCAGAATCACTTGCAGCATATATCATATATCAAAAGTATGTACAGTCAGTTCCATTGTATAGAATGGAACAGGAATTCAAGCAGCACGAGGCGCTTATTACAAGAGCAACAATGGCAAGAAATGTTATTGCCGTAGCCAAAGAGTACTTCAAGCCAATGTTTGATTACTTCCATAGAGAACTTCTGAAAAGACAGTTCATTATGATGGATGAATCTCCTGTACAAGTACTAAAGGAACCGAACAAGAGACCTCAAAGTAAATCCTATTTCTGGGTTACAAGAACCGGTGAGGATGGATTAAATCCAATCGTACTTTACAAGTACACAGAAACCAGAGCCGGTGAGAATGCTAAGAAATTTCTAAAAGGCATTTCACCAGGATTCTATATCATGGCCGATGGATTTAGCGGTTATAACAAGCTTAAAAACGCAAAGCGTTGTTGCTGTTATGCCCACATACGAAGGTACTTCATGGAAGCTATTCCAAAAGGTCATGAGAAGGATTTCAATCATCCTGCAGTACAAGGAGTACTATACTGTAACAAGCTTTTTGAGTATGAAAGAACTTACAAAGAGAAGAATCTTTCATATACACAGCGATATAAACGCCGTCTCAAGGATGAAAAACCTGTTGTAGAGGCTTTTTTGGCGTGGGCTGAGGCCTTGGATTTGAAATCATCGAATTCATCATCCTTAACAAAAGCAGTTAATTATGTATTAAATCGTAAAGAATATCTCTTTACATACTTAGAGGACGGTAGATGCTCGCTCTCTAATAACAACAGCTTATACACAGTATGTTTTTATCCTCACATTTTATATCAAGGTGCATAATCTTAGTATTTTTTTGCAAAAACCTAAGGATAACTATTCAATGTATATCATAATGAAACCATCAACTAAAGGAGGTTTTCATTATGAATAACTATGATTCAAATGTTGCTGTTGTACTTGATTTCCTTAAGGCCAACAGCTATGGCACTACCGCTGTCTGTGCGCATAAGCGTTGCTACAAACAGCTAAAGGAATTCTTGATTACGAATAATCTAGAATTCAATAACGACAACTGTCAGCAATGGTACTTAAAATATCGAGAATCGTTGCCATCAGGATCAACAGCTTACAAAGGAATAGGCATTTCCATAATACATCTTCAAGATGTTTATGAAATTGGATATATAAAGCCTATTCATATCGTTCCGTCAAAAGCGCCGTATCAGGTATTGCCGGACTCACTACGTAAGGAATTGGATATTTACCTAAACTCATTATCAGAGGATAACTATCCAGAGCCATACATCTCTGCTATTAGATCATCAACATCACGCTTTATGCTATTTCTTTCAAACAGTGGACTATCATCTGTTAGTGAATGTACATATGATGTTATATTTGCATTCTTCTTGCGAGATGATCAACTTCTTAATAGGCATAAAAGTCATTGCGACAATGCTGCAAAGAACATTCTAAGTTTTTACTCATCTAAACACGAAAAACTTATAGGAATGTCGCTTGCCCTTGATATATTGTTAATCAAACATATTGTTAGAGACTTTTATTTCCTGGATAATGCTAATCGTAACGAGGCGATTTTGGACTGTATTCTGTTTTCATGGGACGATGTTTGCCTGTTTATTACAGAACTCAAGCAAAGCGGATATAAAAACACTAATATCAAAGCTTCAAATCATATTCTAAAGCTTCTATACATTTTTAAAGAAATGTATTCTAAGCCTATTGATGAAAATATTATCTGGCTTTGGTTCGATAAGACTTCAGAATTGCTTGGTGTCAGCTATAAACAACACAGGCGAAGCCTTTATCAGTTTCTTATATATCTAAAGAGTAAAACCATTATTACTGCTGTAACAGGTTTGCCTAATAAGAAAGTAGCATTCGATTTTATATGCGATTCCTTAAGGTGTCCTGCAGAAAAGTTCCTTACATTGCTTAAACGTGAAGGTCGTGCAACATCTACAATAAACATGTACCGTTCATCAATAACAAGATTTTGCAGTTTCGTACAAAATTACGGAATCTCAAAGTATATTGATATTACTGCAAGTGTCATTGTTGAGTTTATTAAACATGATAAACATGCTACATTCGAAGGGAAACAAGCTTATAATTGCAAAATTCGTCGATTTCTGATGTATTTGTCTGACGAAAACATTATTGTAAATAAAGCTCTTTACCTTGCAGTACCTGCTATAGCCTCGCCAACTGTAGAAATACCTGTTGTCCTTACGGATGATGATATTAAAGATATACTATCAAGCATTGAGAGTAATCCGTCTCCGACACGGTTAAGGGCATATGCCATCGTGATGCTCGGACTATTTACAGGATTACGTGCTTCGGATGTAGTCTCCATAGAATTCAGCCAAATCGACTGGAGTCAGAGGACAATCAACATCGTTCAGCAGAAAACTGGAAAAATTCTTAAAGTATATTTCTCGGTGAATGTAGGAAATGCATTATTCAAATATATTAAATATGCACGACCTGCAAGTGATAGTCCATATGTATTCCTGATACATAGAATGCCATATAATAAACCTCATCCTGGTTTGTGCAACAGAGTTCTTAGAAGCATATTGCCGGGCTCTAATAATTATAATAAGACCTTCCATTCTGTTAGAAAAACTTTTGCAACCGGCCTACTAAATCAAAACAACAAGGTTGAAATGATTAGTGATGCGCTTGGCCACAGAAGTGATTCAACAGTTTACACATACCTAAATCTTGATAGTGAGAGGATGCGTATGTGTGCATTACCTCTTGCAACCATTCATGCTGACTACAAAGGAGGTGATTTCTTTGATTAAGAATTACACCTTCACCAGCATATTTGCACCGCATCTGACAGATTATATCAATCAGCGGCGAGCGCTTGGATTTAATTTTAATCTCCAGTCTTACTGGTTATACAGATTCGATAAATATTGCACAAGTATCGACCTCTGTACTCCATCAATTAATAAAGAATTAATTGATAATTGGATGAAATCTATTTCTGGAGACAGTAAGCATTCAAAAATTAGTAGAATGGCAGCTATAAAAGGGTTCCTTATATACCTAAACACCATTGGATTAGAAGCTTATATTCCTCATGCTTACATAAAAGCCGAGAAAACAATACCATATATACTTTCTGACTCTGAAATTGAAGCATTCTTTAAAGCTTTAGATAATAGAATCGTAAGCAGTTCGGTAAAACGCTTTGCGCAACTTCAGGTAGAATACAGAGTATTCTTCAGACTGATGTATTGCTGTGGCCTGCGTAACTCCGAAGCCTGTAATGCTAAAATCGAAAACTTAAATATTACTGACGGCACATTGAAAATAGAACAATCAAAAGGTCATAAGGATCGTTTAGTATATTTACCAGATGATATCATACCTTTGATTGCGGATTACCTTAAATATCTTAAAACAATTAAAGGGAATCCTATGATCTGGCTATTTCCCGGAAAGGATTTAACTAAACCATGCCAAAATACATCTATGGACAAACTTTTCAAAAGCATCTGGGATTCTCTAGGTATTACAAGTATCGGCGAAAAGGCTCCCACAATGCATTGCTTTAGGCATCATTTTGTAGTCACACGGATGAATCTCTGGATTAAGGACAATACCATTGAACTTAATTCAATGATGCCATACTTGAGTAAATATCTTGGTCATAGTAGCCCTTCTGAAACTTTTTATTATTATCATCAAGTTCAAGAAGCTTTTGAAATCATCGAGAGTAAAGATACCGTATCAAAGGCAGTCATTCCGGAGGTGAAGCATGAATAAAACACCTTTAGAAAACCTGTTTTTCTCAAAAACAAGAGACTTTCTTGATTTATATCTTTCTGCTCAATGCAGTAAAAGTAAGCATACAATCAAAGCATACAGAGATGCTTTAACAGTGTTCAGAAAGTATGTTGTCGAAGTAAGAAATTATTCTATCAAGACATTCTCTTTTGATGACTGCACAAGAGATTTTATTCTGGATTTTATGGAACATCTCCAGAGTTTAGGCTTATCTCCTAATACATGTAATCATCGATTGGCAGCTCTTAAAGCTTACATGTGGTATGTTTCTGACGGCGATATATCATTACAGCAAACAGCAATCATCGTGTCACGCATTCCATTCTTGAAAGTACCAGAGAAGAATAAAGAACTTCTCTCCGAAGAATGCCTTGCTGCAATACTAGCTGCCCCAAAAGCAACCAAATTCGGTATACGTGACACCACAATTATGGTTCTCTTGTACGATACAGCAATAAGACTCAGTGAGCTTATTGAATTAAATATTTCATCTGTTGTATTTGACGCACCAATTCCGTATCTAAGAATTCACGGAAAAGGTGACAAGGAAAGAATAGTTTCCTTTACATCTAATACAGCTATGCACCTTAAAAACTACATAAATGTATATCACAATAATTGCGCAGCTAAGGATAAAAGCCTATTTTATACAACAATTCATGGTGTTGATAATAGAATGTCGCCTGGAAATGTCGAGCGTATTATCAATAAATATGCTGATGAAATACGTCCCAATTATCCGGAACTACCGCCCAAAGTTCATCCACATATGTTTAGGCGCACGAGAGCCACAAATTTATATCAAAATGATGTAAGCTTAGAACTTGTATCAAGAATGCTCGGTCATGCGTCGACGCAAACTACAAGGATTTATGCTCGTCCATCGATAGCGATGCTCAAGGATGCCATTGAGAAGAGCCCTTATATTTCACCAAACGAACAACCTTTATGGCTTGATAATGAAGATGAATTAGCAAAACTTTGTGGACTACGATGATTTATTTATCCTCATCTTTTTGATTGTATATTGCGATTTTATGCTATCATAGATAAAAGATGAGGATAAAAATATACTGTGTATAATGCAGCTTATTCTAATATCAGGATAAGCTGCAGAGAACAGTATTCGACCTGTAACAGTAGGCCGTAAAAACTGGCTGTTCTCGGATTCTCAAGATGGTGCAGAAGCAAGTATGCTCTGCTACACAATTATTGAGATGGCAAAACTTTATAACATAAAAATATATGACTACATTCTGTTCCTGCTCAGTGAACGTCCGAGTATGAATATGACCGATGAAGAGCTTGATAAGCTGTCACCGTGGAGTGAAGGAATCCAAGAACGAATACAGACATTTATCGATTCTAAAGAGTCTCAGTAGTCATAATGACAACTGGGGCTTTTTTATACCCCGAAATAAAGCGGTTACGTATGTTTTTGCTGTCATCTTGGCAAAATAGGGCAAGATGGAGCAAGTTATTACTACCTGTTAGTAGTAAAACGGGATTGGCTTACTAGATTAATCAAGTTTATTATTATATACACTTTCTTACATTTCTTGCCGCTTCACCCTTACTGGTTGTATATTTCTCAAAAGTAACTCTATCGCCAACCAAAATGCCTTTGTCCGCGGAAACTCTTGAAAAATAAAGTCCATTTTTATAAGAATACGTTGAATTAGCAATAAAACCAAATGTATCTTTTAACTTTACAACTACACCTTCATTTTCATTTGTTATTTCATATGCTTCAATTCTAAATGATGATAGGTTTTGATATATTGCTTCATAAATATTCGACGCAATATCCTCTTTATGAGGCTCAATATTTTTAATAATTCTATCTCTAGCCTTCTTATCCAGTCTATTTATATCTTCAGAATATCTTTCTGCAGTTTCTTTAAGTAATATCATAGAATCATTGTGAAAATATTGATATGACAAATCTCCTAATAATTTCAATAATGTTGCAACGGATTTCATATCCGCAGAAGGTATTTGATTTAATACTTCAATCCCTTCTTTTATTATTCGATATTTTTCAATATAGTCTCGTTTCTGAAGAAGAGCAACCTGGCGATGTTTTAAATCCATATATCTATTCGCCATTATATTTTGCGTACGCAAATTAGGATGTTTGTCTAATTTTTTAGCATCATTCCATAATTGCTCAGCTTCCTCGTATTTTCCCAAAAAAGTAAATACTCTTACTTTTTCTAGTTTGATTTCATATGATTCTGGTGCATATTGCTCAGCTTTTAAAATGAACTCCAAAGCACTGTCAATGTCTTGCATTTTTACAGTATTAAACACAGAATATAAATAATATACAATTGCACGTTCCTTATCTGAACAACACTTAGTTAGGGCTATTTCATAGTTATTTATAGCTGAATACAATTCACCCTTTTCAGCATCGAGGAAAGCTTTCGTTTTATACACCTCATAAAAATCAGGTTCAATACTTGCAGCCTTTTCAAGAGAATTCTTACACTCATCCCACATTTTATCCTTGCCATATTGCAAAGCATTCCTTAAATGGTACGTTGCTAGCTGCTGGTCAATATCATTAAACGAGAACACTATTGTGTTTGGATTAAATGGAGCCTGCTCAACATACACCTTAATCTGCTGAAGCATAGCTTTGAGCATTTTTCTTTTTTGTAATATATTTTTTACAAAATCATTACTTGGAGGGTACTTTGTTGATATATACTCTCTAGACATATCATTCATAACATATTCGCCTGAAGATGCTTGTATCATATAAGTAGAAAGTAACTCATTAATAGAACTTCTAATTACCAGCTCTGACTCTTCAATATAAAAGTCTATTAATCCATAAGTCAATTTCGATTTTTCCAGTAAAAATAGTTGTAAAATCTGTCTTGATACATCTGACAATTTGTCATAGATATTGGAAATGCAAAAATCTATCAGCTCATCTTTATGTGCAAGCATTTGTTTCGAACTTGTTCCCGAATAAATTCCACTTATGTACCACTTTATAGATAATGGATTATTATAAAGATCCCCGTTAACAATTTCATAAATACTATCATCGGACTGCTTGTGTAAATCAAGGCCATAATATTTTGACATCTCGCGATAATACGTTATAGCATCATTTCTAGTCAAGCCCTCTATTTTCTGTCTGACTTCAAATTCTCCAATACCAAGTCTAGAAGTAATAAGTACCTTTGAATTTTCTGGCACTTTTCTAATGAAATCATTTACGTCTCCAGTATTCACTGTTTCTAAATTATCAAGAACAAGCAGGACTTTAAATACCTCCATAAATTCAAGAACTGATTCCATCGGTTTTTCAGACTCTAGTAGCTGCATTATTTCGCCGCTTTTCATTATTATTTGTGATATATCTCGAATTGAGTCGCGTATCTCAACAAACTCTCCACCAGATAATGTTTTCGTTTTTAAGGTGATCCAAATAATAGCTTCATAAGGATTATCTGACCTTTCAATAAGATCATACAATATCTTTACTACGGTAGATGTTTTTCCCATACCGCCATTACCAACAACAGATATAACCTGATTTTTCTTATTTAGTATAAGTTCAGTTATTTCTTTAACATCCTTTTTTCGACCAACAAAACCTGTATCATCAAATTCCGGAAGTGGCAAATTATGAAATACCTTTGGGTTATAATCCTTTATACCAATATATTTTTTTGTAAATAGTTTACTGCTATCTTCTTCAAGTATTTTCTTTGTTAACTTCAATTCATTCCATGATATCCACGAAATAGAATCACTAACTGTTTCCATAACTTCAATAAGTATTGCTCGATCACCAAGTTCCAATGGTTTTGTATGCATAACACGATTCCTTACAGGGATAATACCATCGAAGTATCGTTTCAACTCAGTTGCTTTATCATTATTAATTCCGTATGTATATGGCGAAGATGTAATAATCGTTACATAGTCACCTAAATCAAGTTGATTAAGTATATCCTCGTCCGACTCTAAAATATTAGTTCTACTTTTTGCTTTATCTCTCATTTCTTGAGTAAAGTTTACACTCCCAGCAGCTTCACAAATAAAACTCTTTATATCATATTCTATAGAAGCACAGATGGCGAACATTTCTACTCTTGTTCCCAAGTTTAATTTTTGCATTTTAACCACCTCTTTTTCTTTAATAACACATTTTCAAATTCTTCTCCTACTACACCATATTCACAATTCATTGTTTTTATATAGAAATCTATCACCGTAAAAACAAATATGGCTTTGTTTCAATCTCATTTTTTGCTACGGCCTATCCTCAATTATCCCTTCAATAATACTTGCAATATTACTAGACACTACGCCCTTCACATTGTGTATATCCTGGTTAATATGCTTTTCCTGTGCAATCGCAATAGCCACATTCTCTGCAAGATCACCTATCTTACTATTCTTCTTTGAATTCATTCCAGTGGCCTCTAGCAGCACGTTATATGGATGTCTGTATCTTTTTTTCTCATCCAGCTCAAAGAACTTATCATTATTATCCTTGATATACTTTTCATAGGCCCCTTTAATATGCAACAGTAAAAAAACTTCAAAACCAGGATTCGTAATTCCGATAATATTACTTTTCTCTCCTTCTTTAATAAGATCATCATATCCCGATACCTTTTCTTCAAATATATCAGCATCGAAAATGACAATCATTTTATCATGTTCCTTATCAAAAGCCAGCGTTTCATCGTCTTTCAACGTTTCAGCAAATTCTAACAATTGCTTCGGATATGAAAGATTACTGTGTTCTTCTGTCTTTTCCATTAAGCGAATATCAATCAGTGGATGAATATTCAATGCCTTTCTTAAGTCAATTAGTTTTCTAAAATAAAATGTTTCTGTATTAACTCCTTCACAGATGAAGAAGTACTTTCTAAATGGCTCTATCTGTTCTTCTGCATCTGAAGGTCTAACATTCCAATTTGTATAAGTATGAATCGGCATAGCTACTCCTCCTTTCGGAAGGAAAACTGCTTAAACACAGGAATAGCGCCATACCTTCCTTCGAGATAGGCCTTGCTTAATTTCTTATCATACCTTTCTTTGAATCGATCAAGTGAATAGATTGCGCTTGTATTGTTAGCATCTCTTTCTACGAACCATATCTCATCTCTTCTAAAAAGTTCCTGGTCCATAATTGTATCTTCATGAGTTGTAAAGAGAAGCTGCATACGCTCTCCCTCGTGAGCCTGCATAAATAATTCAAGGAAATGCTCTGTAAGCTTTGGATGCAAGCTTCGCTCTAACTCATCCACCACAAACAAAGTATCCTCTCTCTTCGTTAAGAGCATATCTATCAAATCAAACAGACGCTTTGTTCCATCTGACTCTTCTGCAAAGTTAAAATCAAAAATTGATTTACCATGCTTTAATACTAATGTTGTAATCTCCGGTTCTTCATTGCCTTCCATCTTAATATTAAAGAATCCATCCGCAAGTCTCCAAGACATCTGGATTTTAGGCATGTTTGTTGCCTGCATCTGTTTCTTTAAGGATGCAAATATTCCGGAAAGTACTTCTACTGGAATCATCTTGCTAAGCTCATCCATAGAAATAACGCGTGTACTAATCTGGCTTACACCTGTATCAAATGTCTGTATCAACCCACTAATCTTCTCCAATGACTCCTGATTGTAATACGCATCAGTATTTGAGATACCCATATTGGGATTCAATATAATGATATTGTTATTCAACCAGTTAAACACATCTCTAAAGAATATCAATTTTGATGTTTCTTCGTACTTCTTACCTCTATTCATTTCAGACAAAAACAACTGACCTTCATGGCCGGCAAAGTCCTCTGCGTATACAGAAAAACGGTTTTCTTCCACTTTTGTCAGCTTAACCTTCTCGCCTAATGTTGGAGTATTCACGCCTTCTCTTATGAATAGATTATTAGCTGAACCACCCTGCAATAATTCATATAGCCATTCTTCTGTGATTCTTCTCTCACTTAATACTGCAGAAAAGCCATATGCATAAAATTTATCTCCCACAGTGAACTGCAACTCAAATACACTTTCTCTACTTTTGTTCTCCATAGAATTACGGCAGAAATCATTTACAGAATTCACTGGCAGTCCATCATTAATAGTTGCTTTAATAAAATCAAAAACTCGAAATAGATTTGACTTACCAGAAGCATTCGCTCCATACACGACAGCATTCTTCAATAAATTGATCTGCTTAATCTTTATTTTATGATCCTTATTACCCTGCATCTTGCTAGAGGAAACCATAGAAAGTTCTTCACGCTTATCAAATGATTTAAAGTTCTCCACCGATACTTTTACTAACATGGCGCACACCTCCTAATATTAACTGAATTCATTATATTATAATTATATGCAGTTTTCAATATTTATTTCTTTATTTAGAGATTTTTTCTCCAAATAAACACGCCAAGTCGTCGAAACATGCATTTCCCATAGAAATTCATCCCTTATTCACACTAACTTGACTATACTACTATACTACCAACTCCTACTACTAACAAAAGCGGCCAACCCACAACACCTCACGAATCAGCCGCCATATATGCAATATTTTGTTCAATTATCAGTCCCTAAGTAGTCTTTTAATACTGAGGATTTCTCCCAATTTCTCCCACTGTTCTACCTTATTCCCATGTGCCTTAGTAGTCGGAATCGTAGTATTTGCAAGGTTTTCCTCCATATTCTGCCGTACTATGCCCAAGTTTGCAGAGCCCTGCATTATAGTAAAACTGGAGTGCCGTGGCAGACGAAAAGAACTTTTATCAAATCTCTATCTCCTACTATTATATAAAGTCATAGTCTTTCTTTACCTTTTCTACAGGTTTGACTATGCTATTTTAAGATACTGTGGATTGGTTTTATTTTCCTACCACTTGATGGTTTATGAAAGGCTCCAACCACAGTCTCTTTGTTTATTTGTTAATCAGTTAGTTACCGCATGACGGTTTATCAAGAAGTAGGTTACGATTGCAAGGAGCCCTGTGGATCTTAAAACAGTATCAATCTATTTTAAGGAGGTCCTATATGATTTTTGTAGGAATTGATGTCGCTAAAGATAAGCATGATTGCTTTATCACTAACACCGATGGAGAAGTTCTTTTCAAGTCCTTTACCATCACCAACAACCTCGATGGGTTCGATGAACTTTATCAGAAAATAGAATCAGTTATGGAAGATGTTTCCAAAGTAAAAGTAGGCCTAGAAGCCACTGGACACTATAGTTACAATCTTCTTGGATATCTTCTTGATAAAGGTTTGCCGACCTACGTTATCAATCCTTTACACACAAATCTGTACAGAAAAAGTCTAAGCCTTAGACAGACGAAAACGGATAAGGTAGATGCCCATACAATTGCTTCTATGCTAATGTCTGATGTGAACTTAAAGTCCTACTCAGACACATCGTA
>SAMEA3663077__coassemble_556_pt1 | contig 12775 bp, 9 predicted proteins | sample SAMEA3663077__metabat2_low_PE_017 | metagenome-assembled genome bin SAMEA3663077 (sample SAMEA3663077) | pig gut metagenome | biome: pig gut; feature: pig-associated habitat; material: faeces | place: France | collected 2012 | reverse complement strand
CGGCAGGTTTTTATATTGTAAAAGAAAAGAAAAAAGGTTCAAAATGCATAGGATGTCCTAATTCGGGCTGCTGTGATTTAAAAAACTGTAAATCTGATAAATAGTTGATTGCTTTATTTTTCATAGCTATAATAAAACAAGTGTCGGGAAAATATTAAAGATAATTATATAGTAAAATGACAGATTACGAATTATTGATAAAAGAATACCCATACTTTTATGAGACACATCTTCATACAAATGCCTCATCAAAGTGTGGTAAAGATACACCGGAGGATATGGTTGTTGCCTGCAAGGAATTCGGATACACAGGAATTATTGTTACAGACCATAACTGGGGTGGAAATACAAGCATCGATTTAGATCTTCCATGGGAAGAATTTGTAAGAGAGTACTGGCTTGCATATGAAAGAGCAAAGAAAAAAGGAGATGAGATAGGTCTATCTGTTTTCTTTGGATATGAAGCAGGGTATGATGGCACCGAGTTTTTAATATACGGCGTTGATAAGGAGTGGATGATAAATACACCTGCACTCAGAACAGCAGGAATCAAAGAACAGTATGAACTCATTCATGCAGGCGGTGGAATTGTTGTCCATGCACACCCTTTCAGAGAGGAACCATACATTAAGGAAGTCAGGCTTTTTCCCGAATATATAGATGCAGTTGAGGGCGCAAACGCAACGCATGTCGGCAAGAGGAGTAATCATGAAAAGCGTCCCGACTTTGATGAAAAAGCAAGGGCATATGCTAATAAGCTTTCGCTTCCAATGACGGGAGGTTCAGATGTCCATAGCGTCAATATGATAGGCGGAGGAATACGTACAAAGCGTAAGCTTAAGGATATTCATGACTTTACTAAGCTTATTATGTCTGGAAAAGACTATGTTATTTATGATAGCGACAATGCTTATAAGCCGATGTAAACCATAATAGAAAGTTTAATAATATGAAGCTAAATGTAAATACTAAATATATAATCATTCAAGGCCTGTTCTGGATGCTGTTTTGCATAGGAATGGGCTTTATGTCATTATACCTATTAGAAGAAGGGGTTTCGAATCTTGCAATTGGATTCATGTCTGCTTCATTTGGCGTGATTTCAGCCATTTTGCAGCCAATTCTTGGGCGGATTTGTGACAGAAATGCTAAATACTCATGGAAAAACATGTCGATAATTTGCGCAGCATTATTTGCTATCGTATGCCTTCTTATGCTTTTCTTTGGCGGTCCTTATTTTTCAATAATTGCAATCGGAATGATGACATTGATTGCGAACCTCATTATGCCGTTTATTAACAGTGCCCTGTTTTATTATAAGAATGCCGGTGAGAACATAAATTTTGGAGTTGCAAGAGGAACAGGCTCTCTGATGTATGCTTTGATTTCACTTATTGCAGGAAATCTTGCTGCAATTTATGGAACAAAGGTTGTACCTGCGCTTGGAGTCACAGTTGCGCTTTTCTTTATTTTTATTATCTGCAGCATGCCGTATGACCTGAATAAAGACACGGCTAAGCTTTCTGAAATCAACCGGGTAAAAAATAATAAATCAGCTGCAGCTGATACCAATGAAATTACTCAAAATCCAGATGCAAATTGTAATAATGGTGGAAGTTTCATCAAGGATAACAAAATCTTTCTTATGATGCTTTTAGGCTTCATCCTTTTGTCATCAACTCATAATATTACATGTAATTTTGGACTTCAGATCATTAACAATCTTGGAGGCGATTCGACAAATCTTGGTACGACAATGGCAATACAGGCAATGGTTGAAGTACCTGTACTGTTTTGCTTTGCATTTCTTATTAAGAAGATTAATTCAGTCAAATTATTATGCATTGCCGCAATTGGATATGTTCTTAAGGCGACCTGCTATTATTTGTCCGGAACGATAAATATGATTTACATAACTCAGCTGTTCCAGATTTTCAGCTTCGCTATTTTTGCATCGGCTTCAGTATACTATACAGAGGATATGGTTGATGAAAAGGACAGAACAACCGGCCAGGCACTTATGGCCGGAGCGATAGTTGCGGGAAATGTTGTAGGAAGCTCAATAGGCGGATTTGTACTTGATGCATTTGGAGTTAAGAATATGCTGTTAGTTAACATAATTCTTGGAGTCGTCGGAGCATGTATTGCATTAATTGCAGCAGGATACAGTGAAAAGCTTATTAAAAGCAGGAGATAGGAAATATGTAAAATATACCTAAAACACAGACACTAAAAGTAATATTTATATCTATTCCGATAATTGATTTTTAAGGAACCACGCGATATACTTTTGGTGTTTGTTTTTTTAAACAAATAAAAGTCCTATATAACAATTTAATATGTGTACTTAACAAGGGAGAGGAGAAACTATGAAAAGATTTTTAGGCATTTTCTTGACAGTTGCACTTACAGCTTCAATGCTTGTTGGCTGTGGCGCTAAGGCTGATGAGCCGGCTAATACAGATGCAGCTGCTACAGAAGAAACAACAGAAGCTACAGAAGAAACAGCAGAAGCTACTGAAGAAGCAGCTACAGAAGCTAAGGCTTCACTTGAGGGTGTGAAGGCAGGATTTATTTTCCTTCATGATGAGAACTCAACTTATGACTTAAACTTCATGAATGCAGCTAAGGCAGCATGTGAAGCATTAGGTGTTGAATACCTTACTAAGACAAATATTCCTGAAGGACAGGAATGTTACGAGGCAGCTTGTGAGCTCGCTGATGCAGGATGCAATTTCATTTTTGCCGATTCATTTGGTCATGAGGATTACATGATTGAGGCAGCAAAGGAATTCCCTGAGATTCAGTTCTGTCATGCTACAGGTACAAAGGCTCATACAGAAGGTCTTGCTAACTTCCACAATGCTTTCGCTTCAATATACGAAGGTCGTTATCTTGCAGGTATCGCTGCAGGTATGAAACTCAATGAGATGATTGAGAAGGGTGACATTAAGGAAGAAGAAGCAGTAATGGGTTATATCGGTGCATATACATATGCAGAAGTTATTTCAGGATATACATCATTCTACTTAGGTGCTAAGTCAGTTTGCCCATCAGCTACAATGAAGGTTACATTCACAGGTTCATGGTATGATGAAACAGCTGAGAAGGAAGGCGCTAACAAGCTTATCGAGGATGGCTGCGTTCTTATTTCACAGCACGCTGATTCAATGGGTGCTCCTACAGCATGTGAGACAGCCGGTGTTCCTAACGTTTCATACAACGGTTCAACAGAGTCAGCTTGTCCTAACACATTTATCGTTTCATCAAGAATTGACTGGCAGCCATACTTTGAATATTGCTTAGATGCAGTTGCTAACGGTACTGAAATTGCTACAGACTACACAGGAAGCCTCGAGACAGGTTCGGTTGCATTAACAGAGCTCGGCAAGACCGCTCCTGCAGCAGGAACACAGGAAGCAATTGATGCAGCTAAGGCTGATCTCATTGCAGGCAAGATTAAAGTATTTGATACAGCTACATTTACTGTTGAAGGAAAGACTTTAGATTCATACATGGCTGACGTTGATACAGATGCTAATTATGAAGGCGATCATGAAGTAGTCATCGATGGCGAGTTTGTTGAGTCAGGTGCTGACTTCCGTTCAGCTCCATACTTCAACATAAACATTGACGGTATCGAGCTTCTTGATACAGCATTCTAATATGTATTAATTTAAAAGGGCAGCATTTTTATGCTGCCCTTTAGCTTTAAGAAGGTTTGAAAGGATAAAGACGTGGAAAGAACTGCAGCTGTAAAACTTAAGAACATCACAAAAACATTCGGTTCAGTTGTAGCTAATGAAGACATTAACATGAGCATCTATAACGGTGAGATACTTGCTCTTCTTGGCGAAAACGGAAGCGGAAAGACTACGCTTATGAACATGCTTTCCGGAATATATTATCCGGATGAAGGCAAGATATTTATTAACGGCAAGGAAGAACTTATCGCTTCACCGAAGGATTCGTTCAGACTTGGAATAGGTATGGTTCATCAGCATTTTAAGCTTATTGATGTATTGTCTGCTACAGAAAACATTATCTTAGGTCTTGAAGGAAAGCTTAATCTTAAGGAAGCATCAATAAAGATAAAAGAGATCTGTGATAAGTACGGTTTTGATGTTGATCCCGATAAAAAGATCTACGATATGTCTGTTTCCGAAAAGCAGACAGTTGAAATAGTCAAGGTTTTATACAGGGGTGCAAGCATTCTTATTCTTGATGAGCCAACAGCAGTACTTACTCCGCAGGAAACAGAAAAGCTGTTTAATGTTTTAAGAAATATGAGGGATGATGGCAAGGCGATTGTTATTATCACTCATAAAATGCATGAGGTTTTGTCTTTATCTGACAGAGTTGCGGTATTAAGAAAAGGCAAATATGTCGGTGACATGATTACAAAAGAAACTACCGTTCAGCAAATGACTGATATGATGGTAGGACATGCCGTATCACTTAATATCGAAAGACCTGAGCCTGTAAATCCTAAGAAAAGACTTGAAGTTAAAAACTTAACAGTACGTTCGGAAGACGGAGTTATTAAATTAAATAATGTTTCATTTAGCTTAAACAGCGGTGAAATACTTGGTATTGCGGGAATTTCAGGCTGTGGACAAAAGGAGCTTCTTGAAGCTATTGCAGGACTTCAGGTTGTTGAGAACGGAAGCATTGAGTATATTGAAGATGATGGCAAAAGAGAACAGCTTCTTGGAAAGGATCCAAGAAAGATTGCTGAAATGGGCGTGTCTCTTTCATTCGTCCCGGAAGACAGACTTGGAATGGGACTTGTTGCCAATATGGACTTAACGAACAATATGATGCTTCGTTCTTTCAGAAACGGAAATAAATTCTTTACTGACAGAAAGGCTCCAAAGGCACTTGCAGAAAGTGTTGTAGATCATTTAAAGGTTGTTACGCCTTCAATTGAGACACCTGTAAGACGTTTATCAGGAGGAAATGTTCAGAAGGTTTTGGTAGGACGTGAAATCGCATCGGCACCTACTGTATTACTTACGGCATATGCAGTAAGAGGATTGGATATTAATTCGTCATATACAATATATGATCTGATTAATCAGCAGAAAAAAGCCGGGGTAGCAGTAATATTTGTCGGAGAGGATTTGGACGTTTTACTTGAATTATCAGATAGAATTTTAGTTCTTTGCGGCGGAGAAGTCAGCGGAATAGTTGACGGAAGAAAAGCTGATAAGAACGAAGTAGGTCTTTTGATGACAAAGGTTGGAGGTACTTCAAATGAATGAAAAAAAGCGTGAACCGTTGTTTCATATTGTAAAAAGAGAAGCACTTTCAACAAAGGATGCTTTGATATTAAGGGCTGTTGCTATTTTACTTGCATTGGTGCTTTGCGGAATAATAACTATGATTACTACGGGAATAAGCCCGATAGAGGTGTATAAATCAATTATTCTTGGTGCATTCGGAAGTACGAGAAAGACATGGGTGACTCTTCAGAGCATTTCAATTCTTTTGATTATTTCACTTGCACTTACACCTGCATTTAAAATGCGATTCTGGAATATCGGTGGTGAAGGACAGGTGTTAATCGGAGGTCTTGCATCAGCAGCGTGCATGATAACTCTTTCTGATAAGTTGCCTAATGCAGTTGTAATTATCCTTATGATAATTTCAAGCATTCTTGCCGGTGCAATATGGGGCGTAATTCCTGCTTTGTTCAAGGCTAAGTGGAATACAAATGAAACATTATCAACACTTATGATGAACTATATCGCAACACAGCTTGTTGCGTTTTACACGATTGTCTGGGAGGTTCCTAAGGGGTCGGGCAAAATTGGTATTATTAACCAGGACTCTAATGTCGGATGGCTTCCTCAGATATTTGGTTCAAAGTATCTTTTAAGCATTGTAGTTGCGGCTATTGTTACGCTTTTTATGTACGTATACCTTAATTATTCAAGACATGGATATGAGGTTTCTGTAGTCGGAGAGTCGGAAAGAACTGCAAAGTATGTCGGTATAAAAGTTGAAAAGGTAATTATAAGAACTATGATTTTATCAGGTTCTGTATGCGGTCTTGCAGGACTTTTACTTGTCGGCGGCATTAATCACACGATTACAACTACGATTGCGGGTGGACAGGGCTTTACAGGAGTTTTAGTTTCATGGATGGCTAAATTTAATCCGCTCTCAATGATATTGTCAAGCTTTCTCATAGTATTTATGGGAAGAGGCGCGAGCGAGATTTCTACGAATTTTGGGTTGAACCAGTCGTTTTCGGATATCCTTACCGGAATAATTCTTTTCTTTATAATCGGGTGTGAGTTCTTTATTACTTATAAGCTTAAGAAGAATCATTCTCACACAAAGGTAAGAAAGGAGGAAAAGTAAAATGTTGTCATTTTTATCTGCATTTATTCCAAGAGCCGTAGTACAGGGTATTCCGCTTTTGTACGGAAGTACAGGAGAAATCATGACGCAAAAATCCGGAAACTTAAATCTGGGAATCCCGGGTGTTATGTATGTAGGCGCTATTTCAGGTGTTATCGGCTCATTCTTTTATGAAAAGTCAACAGGAGGAAATGTAAATTCATTCCTTGCAGTACTTATTCCTATGCTTTGTTGCCTTATTGGTTCGCTGTTAATGGGATTACTGTTTTGCTTCCTCACTGTTACGCTTCGTGCAAACCAGAACGTAACAGGTCTTGCGATGACTACATTTGGTGTTGGCTTTGGTAACTTCTTTGGAGGTTCATTAATTAAGCTTTCCGGTGCAGATGTGCCATCAATTGCACTTTCCGCTACGAGTGCCTGTTTTTCTAAATCGCTTCCTTTTGCATCAAATTTGGGAGGTTTTGGTAAAGTATTTTTATCTTACGGATTTTTGACATACCTTGCCATAATAATTGCATTTGTTTGTTCATACATTCTAAATAAAACAAGACTTGGACTTCATTTACGTGCAGTCGGTGAAAATCCGAATACTGCAGATGCAGCAGGTATTAATGTTATTAAATACAAATATGTCGCTACATGTGCAGGCTGTATGATAGCAGGTCTTGGCGGACTTTATTATGTAATGGATTATGCCTGTGGCGTTTGGTCAAATGATGCGTTTGGAGACAGAGGCTGGCTTGCGATAGCACTTGTAATATTCACAATATGGAGACCTAATATCGGTATACTTGCATCATTCCTTTTTGGTGGATTGTACATTTTGTATTTATATATTCCGACAGGAATGGAGCATATGGAATACCAGGAGCTTTACAAGATGATTCCTTATGTAGTAACACTCATCGTACTTGTAATTACAAGTATGAGAAGTAAGAGGGAAAATCAGCCACCACAGAGTCTTGGACTTCCGTATTTCAGGGAAGAGAGATAAGCTTTGAATCTGATATTGATTGTTGGTGAATTTAAACCTTAGGAAACATATTCCTGAGGTTTATTTTTATTATATTTTTCATAAATTTAATAATACAAGATAACTTATATTAGTTGTTTAAGTACACAAATTATAGTATTATATAAGGGATTATGCGACTTTATGATTTTAATGTTAAAATTTATCAGTTTAAAGTGAGAAAGTTTACATAATTCAATATGCTATACAACAAAGGGGCTAATAGTTATGGACAATTATTCAATAAACACAAAGTGTGTACAGGCCGGATACAGACCGGGTAATGGAGAACCTAGACAGATTCCGATAATTCAGAGTACAACATTTAAATATGACACAAGTGAAGATATGGCGAAGCTTTTCGACCTTGAAGCAGAAGGCTATTTCTATACAAGACTTCAGAATCCGACTAACGATTATGTCGCTGCTAAAATAGCAAAGCTTGAAGGTGGAAGCGCGGCAATGCTTACTTCTTCCGGACAGGCAGCAACGTTTATGGCACTTTTTAACATATGTGAAGCAGGAAGCCACATTGTTGCAAGCTCATCAATTTATGGCGGATCATTCAACTTAATTGCACATACACTTAAGAAGATGGGCATAGAATCAACATTTGTATCACCTGATGCAACTGAAGAAGAGCTTAACGCTGCATTTAAGGATAATACACGTGCTATGTTTGGCGAATCTATTGCAAACCCTGCACTTACTGTTCTTGATATAGAACTCTTTGCCAAAGTTGCTCATGAGCATGGTGTACCGCTTATTGTTGATAATACATTCCCTACACCTGTTAATTTAAGACCTATTGAATGGGGCGCAGACATAGTTACACATTCAACAACAAAATATATGGACGGACATGGTGCAGGAGTCGGTGGATGTATAGTTGATTCCGGTAACTTTGACTGGATGGCACATGCTGATAAATATCCCGGACTTACTACTAAGGATGATACATATCACGGCATTGTTTATGCTGAGAAGTTTGGTAATGAAGGAGCTTACATTACTAAGGCAACCTCCCAGCTTATGAGAGATTTAGGCTGCATTCAGTCTCCACAGAACGCATATTTACTTAATTTAGGACTTGAATCACTTCATGTGAGAGTTCCAAGGCACTGTGAGAATGCTTTAGCAGTTGCTAAGTTTTTACAGGGACATGATAAAGTCAACTTCGTAACATATCCTTTGCTTGAAGGTGACAGGTATTATGACAGAGCTATGAAATATCTTAAAAACGGTGCCTGCGGAGTTGTTTCATTTGAGATTAAAGGTGGAAGGGAAGCCGCACTTAAGTTTATGAAGAGCCTTAAGCTTTGGGCAATCGAAACGCATGTTGCTGACGCTCGTTCATGCTGCTTAAATCCTGCAACTGCAACACACAGACAGATGAATGATGAGCAGCTTAAGGAATGCGGAATCACAGCAGGACTTATCAGATTGTCCTGTGGAATAGAAGATAAGGAAGACTTAATTAGAGATATTGAGCAGGCATTAAACGAAGTATAGGAATTATGAAGATACTTATCACATCAGACTGGAATACTGATGCAATTAATGGTGTTGTAACATCAATCAACAACCTGATGTATGGACTAAGGGCAAGAGGACATGAAGTAAAGCTTCTTGCATTATCGTCTAATCATCAGACAAGAATCACAGATGATGGCTGGGAAGTCGCATCACTCCCTGCCGATTTCGTATATCCTGAAGCAAGAGTCCGCGTAGGACTTATGAACAAAATATACGATAAAGTAATTGAATGGAGACCTGATATTGTTCACTCACAGTGTGAATTCTCTACATTTTTAATGGCACACCATATAGCACATGAGTGTGATATTCCGATTGTTCATACCTATCACACTGTGTATGAAGACTATACGCATTATATAGGGTTTAAAAAGCTTAAATTTAATAAAAACGGCGAAAGAGTATTGCATAAAAAGGTGGCAACAAAGGCAGTTGCTGAATTTTCCAAGACTATCTCAAGATTCTGTGAAGCAATTATTGCACCTACCGATAAGGTTAAGGAACTTCTTCTTTCATACGATTCAAAATGTCCTGTATTTGTAGTACCAAGCGGAATTGCACTTGAAAAGTTCAGACAAAAGCTTTCCATAGAAGAGAGAAGCGCATTAAGAAAAGAATACGGTATTAATGATGACGAGAAGCTTGCTCTCTTTTTAGGACGTGTTGCAAAAGAAAAAAATATTAACGAAATAATAAAATATATATCAGATGATACTGATGGTACAAAGCTTTTGGTTGTTGGAGACGGACCTGAGCTTGATAACCTTAAAAAACTTACAAAAGAATTAAATGTTACGGACAGAGTTTCATTTGCAGGCATGGCTGAGCCTTCTGTTGTATGGAAGTATTATTGCGCAGGTGACTTTTTTACAAGCGCTTCAACATCGGAAACGCAGGGGCTTACTTATATTGAAGCTCTTTCGTCAGGGCTGCCGCTACTTTGCAGGAAGGATCCGTGTCTTGATGACGTTGTTGATGAAGGCGTTAACGGGTGTCTTTTTACAAATGAAGAAGAGTTTAAGACAGGACTTAACACTATACTTAAGCTTATTAATTCAAAGGACTATGACAGAGAGAAAATCGCAATGAGCGCGAATAAGTTCTCAAGAGAGTGTTTCGCTTCATCACTTGAAGAGATTTACCTTGAGACGATTCAAACATATAAGAATAACAGGGAAAATATAAACAGAGCGGAAAGTATAAAGCAGATAGCTTCTAAAATTAAAGAGGTGCTTGCATTAGAGCTTCCGCTAAAGGGCTCATCGATAATTGGTGATGAGGAAGACGAAACGGAAGATTAATTTAAGGAGAAGAATAAAATGGCGCAGAAAGGTAATATTTTATCAGTAAGAGAGGACGTAAGAGTTCTTGATGCAACGTTAAGAGATGGCGGACTTGTCAACAATTTCATGTTCACGGATGAATTCGTTAAGGAACTTTATGAGACAAACGTTAAGGCCGGCGTTGACTATATGGAATTTGGTTATAAGGCTTCTAAGGACCTTTTTGATGAGTCTAAATTCGGCAAGTGGAAGTTTTCAAAAGATGAAGATATTAGGGCAATCGTTGGAGATAACAAAACAGACCTTAAGCTTTGTGTAATGGCTGATGTTGGTCGTACTGATTTCAAACGCGATATAGTTGATAAAAAAGACAGCCCTATAGATATGATTAGAATTGCTACATACATTCATCAGATGCCGGGAGCAATTGAGATGATTGATTATTGCAAAAACAAGGGCTATGAAGTTACATGTAACATTATGGCAATCTCAAAAGCTCAGGAATCAGATGTAAAGTTGGCTCTTGAGATGATTTCAAAGACCGGACTTGATGCAATTTATATTGTTGACAGTTATGGTTCGCTTGTTCCGGAACAAATCGGAAGAATTACCGAATTTTATCAGGAAGTTACAGATAAGTACGGTATTTCTCTCGGAATTCATGCTCATAACAATCAGCAGCTTGCTTTTGCCAATACGATTGAAGCACTTAAGGATGGTGTAAGTTACCTTGATGCGACTATGAACGGAATGGGAAGAGGAGCCGGAAACTGTGCAATGGAGCTTCTCTTAGGCTTCCTTAAGAATCCTAAGTATTCATTTATTCCGATTCTTAAATTTTTAGAGACTCATATGGTTAAGCTTAAGGAAGAAGGCGTTGTATGGGGATTTGATATTCCATATATGCTTACCGGAATGATGAATCAGCATCCTAAGGCAGCTATTGAGGCAATGGCATCACACAACACGAATTATCGTGAATTCTTCACAGGTTTATTAGAGCAGGATATCTGATTTACTAATTCAAGGAGAACGCAATGTATCTTAAAAACGAAAATCTTGCATGGATTGCAACGGCAGGTGAAAAGCCTTTATATCTATATCCGAAAATGGCTTCAAGACATGGTCTTATTGCAGGTGCAACAGGTACCGGTAAAACAGTTACAATTAAGGTGATGGCAGAAGCGTTTTCCAATATGGGTACTGCTGTATTTATGGCAGACGTTAAGGGTGATGTTTCGGGAATGGTTGTACCGGGAGACAAAGAAGGCATTTCAAAGTTTCTTGATAAATGCCTTGTTCCAAAGGACAGCTTTGAGTGCACGGCTTTTCCGACAAGATTTTTCGACGTATATGGCGAAAAGGGAATGAATGTAAGAGCAAGTGTTTCATCATTTGGACCTGAGCTTCTTGCAAGATTACTTGAACTTACAGACGTTCAGAGAGAAGTACTTAACATAGCATTCAGAATTGCCGACGAAAAAGGATGGCTTTTAATTGACCTTAAAGATTTAAAGTCAATGCTTACATATGTCTCAGATAATGCAAAGGAAATAAGAAGCACATACGGTAATGTTTCTCCACAGACTGTCGGCGCTATTCAAAGAGCACTTTTAAGACTTTCTGATGCCGGAGGAGATATTTTCTTTGGTGAGCCTGAACTTGATATTTATGACTGGCTTGCAACTAATGAGTCCGGGAAAGGCTTTATCAATATTCTTGAGTGTGCGAAGCTTGTTAGCTCACCACTTCTTTATTCGACATTTTTACTGTTTATGCTTTCTGAAATATATGAAAAGCTTCCTGAAGCGGGCGACCTTGAAAAGCCTAAGATGGTATTTTTCTTTGATGAAGCACACTTGCTTTTTGAAGATGCGCCTAAGGCTTTGGTTCAGAAGGTTGAGCAGGTTGTAAGACTTATCCGTTCAAAGGGTGTAGGAGTTTATTTTATTTCACAAAAGCCCTCAGACATTCCGGAAGATGTTCTTGCACAGCTTGGAAATAAAATCCAGCATGCATTAAGGGCATATACTCCTCTTGAATTAAAAGCAGTAAAGGCTGCAGCGCAGTCGTTCAGAGCCAATCCTTCTTTTGATACATTTGAAGTGATTACACAGCTTGGCACAGGTCAGGCATTAGTGTCTTTTCTTGATGAAGAAGGTATTCCTCAAATTGTTGAGCATGCAAGAATTCTGCCGCCGCAGTCATCAATGAATATGGCAGAAGAATACTTAATTAAGAACAATATGATTGCATGTCCGCTTTATTCAAAATATGCCGTTTCTGTTGACAGGGAATCAGCATACGAAATATTGAATGATACTCCTGATACTTTGTCGGATAATACGTCTGAAAATGCAGAAAGAGAAGATAATACATGGGACTGCGTATGTGGTAAGAAGGGTAATAAAGGTAACTTCTGTACAGAATGCGGTGCTAAGAGACCATCAGCTAATACTGCTAATAATGTAAATAATGTTAAAGTTTTAACTCATGAACAGCTTGAGGAAGAGAAAAGGAAAGCTGTTAATGAAGCATTAAAGGAACACGAGAAGGCTTTAAAGGAGCAGGC
>SAMEA3663077__coassemble_43_pt1 | contig 60572 bp, 56 predicted proteins | sample SAMEA3663077__metabat2_low_PE_017 | metagenome-assembled genome bin SAMEA3663077 (sample SAMEA3663077) | pig gut metagenome | biome: pig gut; feature: pig-associated habitat; material: faeces | place: France | collected 2012 | reverse complement strand
TTCATGTAGTCGAGTTGCAGACTACAATCCGAACTGAGACGTTATTTTTGGGATTTGCTTGCCTTCACAGGGTCGCTTCCCTTTGTTTACGCCATTGTAGCACGTGTGTAGCCCAAATCATAAGGGGCATGATGATTTGACGTCATCCCCACCTTCCTCCAGGTTATCCCTGGCAGTCTCTCTAGAGTGCCCATCCGAAATGCTGGCTACTAAAGACAAGGGTTGCGCTCGTTGCGGGACTTAACCCAACATCTCACGACACGAGCTGACGACAACCATGCACCACCTGTCACCAGTGTTCCGAAGAAAAACTCTATCTCTAGAGCGGTCACTGGGATGTCAAGACCTGGTAAGGTTCTTCGCGTTGCTTCGAATTAAACCACATGCTCCACCGCTTGTGCGGGTCCCCGTCAATTCCTTTGAGTTTCATTCTTGCGAACGTACTCCCCAGGTGGAATACTTATTGCGTTAGCTGCGGCACCGAAAGGCTTTTGCCTCCCAACACCTAGTATTCATCGTTTACGGCGTGGACTACCAGGGTATCTAATCCTGTTTGCTCCCCACGCTTTCGCGCCTCAGCGTCAGTTGTCGTCCAGCAAGCCGCCTTCGCCACTGGTGTTCCTCCTAATATCTACGCATTTCACCGCTACACTAGGAATTCCACTTACCTCTCCGATACTCTAGCTTGACAGTTCCAAATGCAGCTTGGGGGTTGAGCCCCCACCTTTCACATCTGGCTTGCCATGCCGTCTGCGCTCCCTTTACACCCAGTAAATCCGGATAACGCTTGCACCATACGTATTACCGCGGCTGCTGGCACGTATTTAGCCGGTGCTTCTTAGTCAGGTACCGTCATTTTCTTCCCTGCTGATAGAGCTTTACATACCGAAATACTTCTTCACTCACGCGGCGTCGCTGCATCAGGGTTTCCCCCATTGTGCAATATCCCCCACTGCTGCCTCCCGTAGGAGTTTGGACCGTGTCTCAGTTCCAATGTGGCCGTTCACCCTCTCAGGCCGGCTACTGATCGTCGCCTTGGTGGGCCGTTACCCCGCCAACTAGCTAATCAGACGCGGGTCCATCGTATGCCACTATCGTTTTTCACACTGTATCATGCGATACTGTGCGCTTATGCGGTATTAGCAGTCATTTCTAACTGTTATCCCCCTGCATACGGCAGGTTACCCACGCGTTACTCACCCGTCCGCCACTAACCAGCGGGGAACTTCAAACCGAAGTAATCTGTTCCCCAAGGTTCGTTCGACTTGCATGTGTTAGGCACGCCGCCAGCGTTCATCCTGAGCCAGGATCAAACTCTCAAATAAAGTTTATCCTATCCAGTCTTTTATCTGGCTTAGTTCTAATTTACTAATAAAGGTTCGTTTTCTTCTGAAAACCCATTTTCGTCCCCACTCATTATTAGTACTGAGTGGTTCCTTTTTGGAATTTTTCAGGGTTGGTTATACTGTTCAATTATCAAGGTGCTGCACCGTTCTTTAACGGCGACTTGTGTATAATATCACTTAGTCTTTTCGTTGTCAACGCATTTTTTACAAAATATATACTTTTTTTTTAGCAATTTTTCACGAATTTATTTTCATACTATATATAGTACATTTTATCGTCTATATACCCCAAGAATTCAGTACTTTAGCGTGGTAAACAGTCATAAATAATATGAACGGTTAAGATATAATATCAAGTAAAAGATTCGTATTAAACAGAATCGTCAGGAAATCCGAATCTGCAATCATCTTAAATATTACAGAGCCCGATTTGTTTCCAACAAAAATAACCGTAGCAAAGAAAAACACCCATGTGATAATAAGACTTTCAATAAACCCGAGGCATCCGCCAATAAATTGATTTATTCCTCTGATAATAGGAATCCTTGAAATAATATCAACAACTGAGAGTAAGATTTTAAATGCAATAATAAGCACAATAAATGCAAGCACAAAACCTGCCGCCTTGATTGCAGTATTTGCAAGATATGCAGAAACATAATCCTCGAATAAATCTACAACAAGCGTTTTGTACATTTGCGTTGTGTTATTAACAATAAGGCTGTTTTTTAATGAATCGGGAACATTGTATGAATCGATTGTCTTAATCTGGTTCTCAGGAATAGAGTTGTCATACTGTTCATTTGCTTCCCTGAACATCTCTTCTATTCCAAGCACTATTTTCTCATATGCACCTGTATTATTATATAGGTAATCAGTGACAAAAGGAGCTGCCTTTTTTGCAAGGATAATAATCGCAACCATACCTATAAACGATACTACAATTCTTAAAAATCCTTTTCTGTATCCTCTTACCGTCATATAAACGATAAGCGCTACTATAGCAATAAATAAATAATTTATTTCCATTACTTTAACTGAATATCATCCGTTCTTGAACCCGACACAAATAAGTACCTTGTAATATTACCGTTTGGTACCATTGTGACAATTGAATTCTTGAACAGGCCGTTGTATTTTTCAACGCCGTTCGTATCATAAATCACACACTCATTTGCATTGTATATAATCATCAGGTTCTTATTAAATAGTATGTCTGTATAATCAAGGTTGAACGGCTGAGATAAAATCATTTCGCCGTCAGTATTATAAACATCAATTCTGTATGGCTCTGTATCTGATGTCTGTGTATATACGAGCCCGATATAGCTTTCATTATTAAATACACTTGTAATTTCATCTTCGCAGGCAACCTCAAATACTCTCTCAGGTCTCTGGTCTCCCTTGAATATCGAGAAAGTCTTGTTGCCGAGCGCAAATGCTGTATTTGCATTCATAAACTGAACATACGTTATTGTCTCATCATCATAATTGTATCCGCTTACAAGGTTGTCAATTTCGTTCTGACCTACGGAGCCGAAATTGTAAAATGCAACAGATGATGAAATCTTACCGCTGTCGATATATATATAAGAAATGTTAAGCATTATTCCGTTTTCAGAAATGTCCATACTTAACGGGAAGCCGCTTTTTTTCATTGTTGTTCTGTCACTTGCAACAACTTCGCCTTCCTTATTATATAGCTTAACCCACGTAACATCGTCCTCTTCAAGAACTACCGCAATATTACCGTTACCGGCAATAGAAAATCTCTGAACAGGAAGTGTTGTGTCAATCTGGCCTTGAAGCCCTTCAGAGTTCAGAATATATATCTTTGTTCCTTTGTAATCACCAAGTGCAACATAATCACCACATATATCAACCATCGGATTTTGCATTTCATATGTTTGATTGAAAAGCATCTGGTTATCCATGTTGAAGGCAGTCGCACCGTCACGGCTGTACTTAAGCACATTTCCGTTGAATCTTTTGAATCTGGCACCCGAAGAATCTTCATACTGAATCGTATTTAATATTGAATAGTCAGTATAAACCATGTTTTTGTAATTGTTGTATATGAAAAAAAGAGCTCCTGCTATAGCAGCAACTATAATAATTATTCTGTAGACAACAAACCTTCTGTGCCTTGCAAGGTCTTTCATCCACTTCTTATCATTTTTTTCAAATTCTTCGTCAAACTTTTGAACTCGCGTTACTTCGTCTGCCATAGTATTCCCCTATATATTGAAGGGACGCCAAAAGCGTCCCCTCTAATATAATATATATTTTGTAATTATAAAAGACTATTTAACGAAGTCCTTAGTTACTTTATATATGCCTTCTGCATCAAGACCATACTTATGAATAAGCTGTGCTGCTGTTCCTGACTCACCGAAGCAGTCATACATACCAATCTTCTTAACAGGTGTAGGACACTTCTCAGCAAGTGCATCACATACTGCCGAACCAAGTCCGCCGATAACTGAATGCTCTTCAGCTGTAACAACCTTTCCTGTCTTCTTAGCTGATGCAACAATTAAATCCTCATCAAGTGGCTTAATTGTGTGGATGTTAATAACTTCTGCGTCAATTCCGTCTGCTGCAAGCATCTTAGCTGCTTCCATTGACTCAGGTACAGTAAGTCCTGAACATACAATTGTTACGTCCTTACCTTCCTTTAATACGATACCCTTACCCATTTCAAATTTGTAAGTAGCTTCGTCATTAAATACAGGAACTGCCGCACGACCAAATCTTAAATAAACAGGTCCCTTGTATTCATATGCAGCCTTAACTGCTGCTCTTGCCTCAACATCATCAGCAGGGTTAATAATAACCATACCCGGAATTGTTCTCATAAGAGCAATATCCTCATTACACTGATGTGAAGCGCCGTCCTCACCAACAGAAACACCTGCATGAGTAGCACCAATCTTAACATTAAGATGTGGATATCCGATACTGTTACGAACCTGCTCAAATGCACGTCCTGCTGCGAACATTGCAAATGTAGATGCAAACGGAACCTTTCCTGTTGCTGCAAGTCCTGCTGCAATACAAGTCATGTTAGCTTCTGCGATACCGCAGTTAATATGCTTGTCAGGGTGTGCCTTATTGAAAATACTTGTCATTGTAGCTGCAGCCAGGTCAGCTGTAAGTACTACAAGATCGTCATGTTCATTACCAAGCTCAACTAATGCGTTGCCGTAGCTTGTTCTGGTAGCGATTTTAATTACTTCTGACATATTGCTTCACCTACTTTCTCAAGATCTGCCATAGCCTGTGCATACTGCTCATCGTTAGGAGCTTTTCCATGCCATCCTGCCTGGTCTTCCATAAATGAAACGCCCTTACCCTTTGTTGTCTTAGCAATAATTGCTGTTGGCATTCCCTTTGTTTCCTTAGCTTCCTTGAAAGCTGCTCTAATCTGATCAAAGTCATGACCATCAATCTCAATTACGTGGAAATTGAAAGCCTTGAACTTATCAGGAATAGGGTTAGGATCGCATACGTCCTCGATACGTCCGTCGATCTGAAGTCCGTTGTTATCAACGATAACAACAAAATTATCAAGCTTCTTAAATCCGGCAAACATTGCTGCTTCCCATACCTGTCCTTCAGCAATTTCACCATCACCTAAAAGTGTGTATACTCTGTAATCATCATTTGAAAGCTTAGCTGAAAGAGCCATTCCTGTTGCAACAGAAATTCCCTGTCCTAAAGAACCCGATGACATATCAACACCCGGTGTGTGCTGCATGCAAGGATGTCCCTGAAGGTGTGATCCAAGCTTTCTTAATGTTGTAAGCTCCTCAACCGGGAAATATCCACGGTTTGCAAGTGTTGCATAAAGTGCAGGAGCTACATGTCCCTTAGATAATACAAAGCGATCTCTGTCTTCCTTATCAGGATTCTTAGGATCGATGTTCATTTCCTCAAAATAGAGGTAAGTCATAATGTCTGCACATGATAAAGATCCGCCCGGATGTCCTGCTTTTGCTGCATGAACGCCGGTAACAATTCCTTTGCGGACTTCATTGGCAATTTTCTTAAGTTCAAGATTGTCCATGATATAATCCTTTCCTTTTATTCTTTTAATCTCCTTTGGAGAGTTCACACTTAATATTTTTAAGTCTATCACGAATTATCAGCCGATTTCAACATAATACTTGCTATATTAGACCGACTCGATAAATTTCATGAAGTACTCGCGACCCTTTTTATCACGCTTAAATACGCCCGCATCTTCAAGCACCTTTACAAATACTTTTCCGATTTCTGCTTTCAGTATTTCATCAACATTTTCTTTATTGATTTTACCTTCGTATTTAGGGATAAACTCTTCTGCCCAGTCAGCGTGCTTTAAAAGCTCATCAAAGCTTCGAATATCCTTACCTTCAATTATACAACGGGCAAGCAATTCCATTTCCGACTTTATTCTTGATGGCAAAATAGCGAGTCCCATAACCTCAATGCCGCCAATATTTTCTTTCTTAATGTGATGGTACTCGTTTCTTGGATGGTATACGCCAAGCGGCCTTTCTTCAGTAGTAATATTGTTTCTAAGTGCAAGGTCAAGCTCATATTTGCCGTTAGCAAATCTTGCTGCGGGTGTTATTGTATTGTGAGGTTCACCATTTGTTTTTGCAAAAATAAAAGCTTCCTCGTCTGTGTATTCCCGCCACGCGCCAAGTATTTTGTCCGCCAAATCGACTAACCTCTCCTGACTTGTGCTTCTGATTCTGATCACCGACATCGGCCACTTAAGAATACCGGCCTCAACATCTTCAAAGCCTTTGAACACTACTTCCTTCTCGATTACTGCCCTTGACATCGCAAAGCTGTAATTACCGCCCTGGAAATGCTCATGTGAAAGAATCGAGCCTCCGACAATCGGAAGGTCTGCATTCGTAGCAATCACATAATGAGGGAACTGCCTTATAAAATCAAACAGCTTCTCAAATACTTCCCTGTTTATTGTCATCGGAGTATGTTCTCTGTTAAGTACTATGCAGTGCTCGTTATAATATACGTATGGAGAATACTGGAAGCCCCACTCTTTTCCTAAAATCTTAATCGGAATAATTCTGTGATTCTCTCGTGCAGGGTGATTGATTCTTCCCGCATATCCTTCGTTCTCAACGCATAGCAGACATTTAGGATATGATGACTGCTTTGCATTTCTTGCGGCAGCTATTGCCTTAGGATCCTTTTCAGGCTTAGACATATTGATTGTGATATCGATGTCACCGTACTCTGATTCATATACCCATTTGATATCCTTAGCAATTCTGTATGTTCTTATATAATCTGAATTTTTGGAATATTCGTAATAGAAATCCGTTGCTTCTTTTGGAGATACAGCATATTTTTCGTTAAAAATGCGGATAACCTCAGATGGTCTCCTAACGAAACAGTTCATAACCCTTGTGTCAAATAAGTCACGATACACTACGCTGTTTTCTTCGATAAGTCCTCTGTCATAGGCATAGTCATCGATGAATTGTAAAATAGCTTCTAAATCACTTGAAAGAGATATAACCTTGTCTTCATCATCGCAAGGATTATATTCATCAAGCTTTAACACATCAAGAAGCATATTTATAGAATAAATGCGCTCATTCTCTTCGATAAGTCCTCTGTCAACGGCATATTGTGCAAGTGCACTTATATAAGTATTAATCATATTACAGTACCTTCATTCCACCGTATTTTCTAACCTTTAATACATGACATGAACCTTCACCAAAAAGCTTATCCATCTCTTCTCTGTATTCAGAAACCATGTCGTTTGGCACAAATGCCTGTATTGTTCCGGCAAATCCGCCTCCGTGAACTCTTACGGCTCCCTTACCGGCAAGAATTCTTTCGCTGACTCCAAGTCCAACAGAAAGTCCCTGATTTGCTACATCAGATGCAGGATAAACATTCTGAAGATATTTAAATGAGCTGTTTCCTGATGCACTGATATGCTTCTTAAATTCTTCAAAATCTCCGGCTTCAAGTGCGTTTACTTCTTTAGTAACCGTATTGTGATCAAAGAAGAAGTGCATAGCTCTGACTACAGGTCTGTCGCCGACCTTTTCTCTTATATCGCTTATATTGGCATAAAACTCATCTTCATCAACTTCTCTTAATACTTCCTTGCCAAAATATGCAGCAACCTTCTTCATATCTATAGGAACTGCGGCATACTCAGGAGTAAGATCGGCATGTGAGCCCTTTGTATCTACGATACACAGGCTGTGAGAGAATTTAGCAAAGTCAACATCAACCTTCTTGATTACAGGATTTTTTGTATCCTTGAAGTCAATGTTAACAAGACTTCCGACTGATGATGCCATCTGGTCCATAAGTCCTGAAGGTTTGCCAAAATATACATTTTCGGCATACTGACTTGCCTGTGCGATAAACACAGGAGAAATCTCCATATTGTTATATAATCCCGAAATAATTGTTCCGATTGCAACTTCAAATGCTGCTGAAGAAGACATTCCCGAGCCTCTCAATACATCGCTTGTCATGAATGTCTTAAAGCCGCCGACTGTGTAGCCTTCATCTTTAAGTCTCTTAGCTACACCGCGAATTAATGATTCTGATGTGTTTTCTTCTGAGTCTTTTTTTGAAAGATCGTTAACATTAATATCCTTAATGTTGTAATCATCCGATACGATTTTAATGATATTATCATCCGTCTTACTTACGATAGCTATTACATCAAGGTTAAGTCCACATGCTAACACCTGTCCTCTCTGATGGTCAGTGTGATTGCCTCCAACCTCAGACCTTCCCGGTGCCGAATAAATCTCAACCTCACCCTCTCCGTATAGCTCTTCATATTTTTTAATTGCTTTAATGTACCTTTCCTTCTGATAGTCAAGTACATTTTCATCTACATAGATATCAAGAAGCCGGTCATCAAAATCCCCGCTTTGAATTTTAAAAATAATGCTTTTTGTTAATTCCATGCCCTTCTCCCGTTAGTTTAATTTTAGTTTCTCGACAATTTTTTCAAAATGCATGCCGTGAGAAGCCTTAACAAGTACTGTAGGTTTAACTCCATTTTCATTATTGTCAGCTATTAAGCTGTCGGTCAGTTCACATATTTTGCACAGTACTTCATCAAGCGTCTCGAAATAATATTTTTTTCCGCATATATTCGCTTTTTCATAAATATTAGACGATAAATTCCCAATACAGATTAACAGTTCAGGGTCTACTATAGATACATATTCCCCGACTTTGGCATGTAGTTCTTCTTCGTTTTCACCAAGCTCAAACATGTCTCCAAGTATTGCTATTTTCTTGCCTTCTGCAAGCTTTAATAAATCAAGCGCAGCCTTCATTGACTTAGGGTTTGCGTTGTAGCAGTCATCAATTACGTAGTGTTTGTTAGTCTCAATAATATTACTTCTACCCTCAGTCGACTTGACAGACTCAATTCCTGCTTTTATCTCGTCTTCACTCATATTCAGTAAAAGACCGACCTTAGCGGCTGCAAGCGCATTCAAAACATGATGCTTTCCCGGAAGCGGAATGCATACATCAAAGCATGAATCCGTAGTGCAAATTTTGCATGTAGTAAATAGCATGCTTTTAGATTCAATGTCCTTTGCATATATGTCATTTTTATCATCCAGACCATAATATATCGGAGTCTTATCGTTAACCCGTTTGATAGTTCTTAGCTTTTCATCGTCTCCGTTTAATACCGCAAAGCCTCTCTTATTCATTGACTCAAATATCTCGGATTTAGCCTTAAGAACACCGTCAAGGTCTTTAAGATTTTCAAGATGGCATGGACCGATGTTCGTAAGGACACAAATATCAGGCTTAACAATCTTAGATAAGCGGCTCATTTCATTAAAGTCAGAAATGCCCATTTCTACAACCGCAACATCGTGCGATTCATTAATCGAAAAAATCGTAAGCGGAACGCCTACTTCGTTATTAAAGTTACCCTTAGTCTTCTGTACGCTGTACTTCTCTTTAAGTACTGATGCAACCATTTCCTTAGTGCTTGTCTTACCAACACTTCCGGCGATTCCTACAATCTTAACATCAAGCTGCATCCTGTAAAATTCAGCTATGTCTTTTAATGCCTTAAACGAATCTTCTACCTGTATATAGTTGCCGCAAATATCATCAGGTACGTTTTCACAAATCGCTGCAAGTGCTCCTTTTTCAAGCACCTGTTTAATAAATGTGTGGCCATCTACTCTCTCACCTTTTGTTGCAATGAAAACGCAGTCCTCTTCGCATTTTCTTGAGTCGATTATTATATTTGACGCTTCTTTTTCTGCATCGTCTCCGTTAACAAGGAAGAGTTTGCCGCCACACGCCTTTGCTATATTTTCAAGTGTAAGATTTTTCATATTATTTATACTTATCAAGCGAAATTCTGATTATCCATTCACACAAATCACTGTATGATTTTCCGATAGCTTTTGCTTCCTGTGGAATAAGGCTTGTAGGTGTCATACCCGGGAGTGTATTTGCTTCAAGGCAATAAATTTTACCTGTCTTATCATCCATCATGAAATCCATGCGCGCATAAGTCTTAATTCCAAGTGCGTTATACGCCTTAATTGCTTCATCCTGTATTGCCTTTGTTACACTTTCAGGAATTAAAGCAGGGCAAGTCTCAACTGCGGCACCCGCCTGGTATTTATGCTTATAATCATAAAATCCGTCACTCGGGGCTATCTCTACAACAGGAAGTGCTTCTCCTTCAATTACGCAGTCGGTAAATTCTCTTCCGTTAATAAACTGCTCAACTAAAACCTTATCCTCGTATTTAAACGCTTTATCAAGAGTCTCTTTGTATTCTTCTTCGTTATTAACTATGTATACGCCAACTGATGATCCACCGTTACAAATTTTAACAACAACCGGAAAATCATCTATAGCATTAACTTCATCTCCCTTATGAATTACATATCCGTTCGGTGTGCTGACTCCATTCTGTTTAAATACAAGCTTTGTAATTTCCTTATCCATCGCAAGGGCAGATGATAAATAATCTGTTCCGGTATACTTTACTCCAAGAAGATCAAATGTTGCCTGAACCTTTCCGTTTTCACCGCAGTCTCCGTGAAGAGCCATAAACACAATATCAGAGGCTTTACATATTTCGATTACATTAGGTCCAAAAAGAGCATTCGACTTATCTTTTCTCAATGCCTTTACTGCTTCTATTTCAGGCTCATCCTCAGATATACTCTTAATCTCTGCTGCAAAGTCTCTATCAAGTGTAAATATATCTGCAATATTGTCAGGAACATCCTCATATCCAAGAAATATATCCATAAGTACTACATTATATCCCTTTTCTTTAAGTGCCTTGTATACTCCCATCCCGGACACCAAAGATACATCTCTTTCTGTACTTATTCCACCGGCAAGTACTGTAATATTCATTATTTATCTCTCTCCTTTGTATCCAAATCTTTGGATTTTGTGTAATATAATTCTCTTCTTATGCTGTAAAACGAATAAACAATCAGCACGATTAATAGTGTTGTCTGAAGGCTTAGAATATTAGAAAGCTTCTGAATTATCGTTCCTTCATACGATACAGTAATTCTGCCTTCGTAGTCGCCTGTATATACTCTTGTAAGTCCGTTTATTCCGTTTCCGTCGACACGTATATTCATTCCTTCTTCGTTACGTGCCACGTAGCCTTTATAATATACAAACGGTACGTCAACGCTTGTGCATGCCTTGTCAATATCAACAGTTAACGTGTTTTTATCTCTTGTTACGCTTAACACTTCACCATTAGGACCATATGCATTGTCACATGTCTCTAAAAGGTCATCCACGTTATCAACACTCTCAGGCAGCCACTCTCCCGCTATTACCGTTGCCGTATATGGCTTGTAATCAAAATAGTCATTGCTGAAATCAAAATATTCCCTTGTCTGATTAGAATATGTGAATATCGTCGTAATTGTCATTATTGCAAGTACGAGCGCAAGCACTATTCCGTACTTATTGACGTAATTATCGTTTCTGTTAATATATTCCTCGTTGTCATAGTCCTTAGGTGTATCTGATACTCCAAGACATAACGAGCCTGCAAGTCTGTAAATAAAAATCGCTGCGCTTATACTAAATAGTACCGAGCTTATCACATAAAATCTCCAAGGGAACTGAACCATTGAAAAGATTTTGCCTAATTTCTTCCAAGGCATAATTTCCGAAGCAAAAAGCGCGAAGGCAATTCCAAGTGTAAGACACTGATCGGCATATTTCATGACTGAATCGTCTTCTTTTCTGAAGAGTAGAACTCTTGGAATAATTAGAATAAACAGCCCTATTCCAAGTGTCGGGAATGAGAGTCCGAAAATAGCCGAGACTTTTACTGCCTCCTGAACAGGCTCAATCCATGGGTATGACACATAGAATGTAGTGCTCATAAACTGTTCAAGTATCGGAAGCCAGTACGAAATCGTTATAAACATTGTCACAAGTCCTGTAACAATAAGCTTTAGTAAAAGCTTTGGCTTTTTAATAAATACATCAAAATTAAGTAATAGCATTAGTACAATAAAAATCATGCACATTGCAAAACTTAACGTGTGGCACAAAAGAACAAATGCCATTCCGGCTCCTAGAATCCACGGCTTATCCATATCCTCAAAGCACAAATTGTACACGCCGTATACTACAAGCGGAACAAAAATAAAGGCCGTATATTCTCCTACTGCTGCCCTGACAATAATATCATCAAGGTGATATGCACAAAGCGTGAGAATTACGGCAGATAAAATACCGATATATCTGTTTTTGGAAATGCTCTTTCCGCAATAATAAGCTACAGCATAGCAAAATACTACGCATAGAATCATGAACAGATGATAAGAATTATTAATTGAAAAACCGCATACTCTTAATAATGCAGGAATATACAGTAAGAAATCCGGGTAAAAAAGCGAGCTTGCATAGCCCATTCCTCCAAAGTAAGTAGGATTGACCTTTAGAAACGGCTTGCCCATTTCTATCTGCTGCTTAAGAGCTTCAATTCTTAAAATATGATATGAACTGTCATGTCCTAAAAGGCAATACCTTGAAATCAAAGGACTGATGGCAACAAGTATCGACACTAGCGTAACAGAAAAAAATATTTGATTTTCTCTTTGTTTAATCCATTTCATTTCTATATTAATTCTCTAAATATGAAGTATGTTAACAACGCATATCTGCTTTATTATATCATATATCACTTTGTATGCGTACTAGCAGCCATAATTACTGAACTGCCGTAAGCTCTGAAAATGACATTGTAAGATCATTTCCGTCGTTTCCGACATTAATTGTATAGCTTTTTGTCTCATATCCCGATTTGGAAAGTGTAATCGTATGACTTCCCGTAACCTTAAGTGTGCTGCAAGGTGCAATTCCTATATATGTTCCGTCAAGATATACTTCAACTCCTTCAGGTCCTTCTATATATATCTTCTTATTGTCAGAAATTATCGTATTTTCAGATACGTTACTGCTGTCAGCTGTAGAAGACGACGAACTTGAAGAAGCACCGGATGATGAACTCGATGATGAGCTCGACGATGAACTTGATGATGAACTTGATGATGCACTCGACGATGAGCTTGATGAACTCGATGAATCTGAATTTTCTTCCTTATCAAGTTCAATAGCAATGTTAGCCATTTCGGAGCCTACTCTTATATTGGCATGAACAGTCTCATATCCTGCAAGCTCAACCCTTACTGAGTGGATCCCGTATTCAAGCGGAACTCTCTGTTCAAAGTCGGTCATAATTCCATCAACATAAAGCTGTGCATAATCCGGAAAAATTTTGAACAGTACATGTCCGATTGCAACCTCTTCAATCTCAGCCTTTGATAAGTCAAGCTTTGTCTCTTTGTCTCTTGTAACCTTAAGAGTATCCCTTCCGACATATCCTTTATTTGTGACCTTAATATCATATGTTCCCTCAGGAACCGGGATAAGCATTCCTTCCGTAAGAATCGTAATAATGTCCTGACCTATCTCTATCCAGCCGCCAACAAAATATGAATCATTTGTAACTCTTATATATCCGTGTCCTTCTTCAATCTGAACAGAATATACATCCTTATCGATTCCTCTTACTGTAATTGTATCAAGTGACGTAACGTCTAATAACTTCCCTACTTTATCACCTGATGCAATTATTGCATTTGATGACATTTTATAAAGGTCGTCTGCAATTTTAATAGTCTTTCCTTTTTCGTCTATTTCGAATTTGTCAATATTGTTAAGTTCCCATGCATCCTTAGAACGGCTTACCCTTGAAAGTCTTGAATCAAATGTTGTAAATTCAATATCAACAATATCACCGACCATAATTTCTGATGCGGTAAGAGGGCCGTCGTTTTTTGTTAAAAACTCTGTCTTCCCGTCATATGACAAAGCCTTATCATCGCCTCCCTTAATATTCCTTAAGGTAATTTTCTTTTCTTCCACATCTTTACTTATTACGATGCATGTATCACTTGCCGTAAGTCTTTTCTTACTTACAACAAGGTCTTCATCTCCTGTACTCTCCGCATTATCAGAATCTTCGCTCCCATTTTCCTTACTCTGTGAGTAAATCGGATTACTTAAGCGCTTTTTCTCAGAGTATTCCTTTGCTACAAGCAAAAACAATACTGATGCAAATACAAGTAATGCAATTGTAGGTACTACCATTTTTTTCAAAACGTCACCTTAAATCCTTCTCAATCTGTAATGCCTTTTCCAAAAGGTAATCGTAATTATTGTGTGAAGGCGTAATAAGAACATCGTCTAAAAGCGCCTTTAATATTTCACCAAGAATAGGGCCTTCCTTAATTCCTGAATTAATTAAATCTCTGCCTTTAATTTGCAGGTCTTTTATAGAAAGACAATCTTTTCTAAGGATTATCTCACGGTATTTTTTTTCAAGCTCTGCAATGTACAAAAGCTTTTCTTCCCTTAAATATTCACTCTGTGAAAGCATGTCGGCAGTTCTTACTTTAAGCATCATTTCCATTCTGCTAAGCCCCACCATAACTATTAGTCTTCTGACACTTTCATCAGTAAGCTTAGGTCTTAAATCATGCAATCTGACTAACGTTCTTACATTTTCGATTGTATCGTTATCAAGCTTTAAGCGCCTCATAATGTTAACGGCTATTTTTTCGGATGCTTCAGGGTGTTGCTTAAAGTGGTCCGTTTGATTTTCATCGGTTGTTCTGCACGATGGCTTTCCAAAATCATGAAAGAGCATTGTAAGCTTTAATATTTTATTTTCTCTTTCATCAAATTGATCCTTAAACTTATCTATTTCAATAAGTGAATGTATTGTATGCTCACCGACCGAGTAAATGTGATGCTTTGTATTCTGCAAAGTATCCATACATAAGTCAAATTCAGGAAGAATTACCTTTGTAACGCCAAGCTCATAAGCCCTTCTTATTTTGTCGGGATGATCTGATTTAAGAAGCTTGATTAGCTCTGTTGCAATTCTCTCGGCACTTATTTTTGACAGATTTGCGGCTAACTCACTGATTGCGCTCTCAAGCTCTGAGTCCATTTCATAATCAAGCTCTGCACTAAACCTTAAAGCCCTTAATATTCTAAGTGCATCTTCACTTAATCTCTCACTGGCATTTCCGACTGCCTTAAGAGTTTTTGATTCGATACAGCTTAATCCGTCAAATTCATCAATGAGTCCCGAAGAATCCGAATACGCCATTGCATTTATCGTGAAATCGCGGCGCTTTAAATCTTCTACAAGCCTGTCTGTAAAAATCACTTCCTTAGGATGACGCATATCCTCATATTCACTGTCGATTCTGTATGTCGTGATTTCATATCCGACATCGGCAAACATAACTGTGACGGTTCCATGCTGTATTCCTGTATCTATTGTACGTCTGAAGAGCTTTTTAACCTGATTAGGCATGGCAGATGTAGTTATGTCCCAATCTTTAGGATTTCTCCCTAAAATAGAATCTCGCACACAGCCACCTACGGCATAGGCTTCAAAGCCGGCATCATTTAACGTATCAATGATGAGCTTAACCTTATCCGGAAGTTTAATTTGTATGCGAGATTTATCTAATACCATTTATGTTCCTTATGATTGCATCGCGTGCTACTCATAAAGCTGTTATTTTACAAGAGCAACCGTTTCTTCACAAATTGCAAGTTCCTCGTTAGTTGGAACAACCATAACCTTAATCGGTGAAGATTCTGTAGAAATTTCGATTTCTTCACCTCTTATTTTATTCTTTTCATCGTCTATTTCTATACCTAAATACTTAAAGTATTCCATAACCGATTTTCTGACTGATGCGTTGTTCTCACCAACACCTGCTGTGAATACAATTGCATCAACTCCGTTCATTGCAGTGATATATGAACCGATATACTTGGCAACATGATATGAATATGTGTCAAGTGTGTCTGTAGCTCTCTTATTACCTTCTTCACTTGCTGATAACAAGTCTCTGAAATCACTTGAAATACCTGAGAGTCCGAGTACACCTGACTTCTTGTTAAGTATTGTATTCATATCTTCAACTGAGATGTTTTCTTTCTTACAGATAAATTCAATAATTGCAGGGTCAATATCACCTGAACGTGTTCCCATTATAAGTCCTTCAAGCGGAGTAAGTCCCATTGAAGTATCAACACACTTACCGTTAAGTACAGCTGAAATTGATGCTCCGTTTCCTAAATGACACACAATAACCTTAAAGTTATTAATGTCTCTTCCTAATATTTCAGCCGTTCTCTTTGAAACAAATGAATGACTCGTTCCATGGAATCCGTAACGGCGCACTCTGTATTTTTCATAATATTCATATGGAATACCATAAAGATATGCCTTAGAAGGCATTGTCTGATGGAATGCCGTATCGAAAACCGCTACCATTTTAACCTGAGGCATTAATGCCTTGCAGGCAGAAATTCCGATTAAGTTAGCAGGATTGTGAAGTGGCGCAAGGTCGTTACACTCTTCAATTGCCTTGATTACGTCATCATCAATTAATACGGCTTCTGCAAACTTCTCTCCGCCATGAACAACTCTGTGTCCAACGGCATCAATTTCTGAAAGAGACTTAATTGCACCGGTCTTTTCATCTGTGAGTGCTTCGATTACAAGCTCCACAGCCTTCTTATGGTCAGGCATTGGGATTTCTTTAGTAATCTTGTCGCATCCCTTTGACTGGTTGGTAATTGCCGAACCTTCTATTCCGATTCTCTCACAAAGACCTTTAGCCAATACTTCCTTTGAGTCTGAATTAATGAGCTGATACTTAAGCGATGAGCTTCCACAGTTAATTACAAGTACATTCATTTAAACGCCTCCAAAAAACATTCAAAATCACGTATATGCATATTACAAGTGAATCAAAATGATTTAATGCAGTGCCTGCTACGTGACACAATAAAATAAAAAAATCGGGGTGACGTGATTCGAACACGCGGCCTCTTCGTCCCGAACGAAGCGCTCTACCAAGCTGAGCCACACCCCGGCTTTTCAACTAATTGATTATACCAAATATATACCTTATGTTTCAAGTAATGCATCAGAAAGTTTTGCAAATTTTTCAAGATCAAGTGCCTCGCCTCTTATATTTTCACTTAGGCCGATACTGTTTAGTGCCATGGCAACCTGCTCTTTTGTAAATGATAACCCGGAGAAATTGGAAATACCGTTAATTAATGTCTTCCTCCTCTGGTTAAAACTTGCCCTGATAAGATTAAACATAAGCTTTTCATCCTTTACTGTTACAGGCGGCTCTTTATGACATGTAAGACGTATTACAGCCGATGCCACATTTGGTCTTGGAATGAAGCAGTTCATCGGAACATTTGCAACGATGTAAGGCTTTGCATAGTACTGAACGGCAAGCGATAATGCGCCGTAATCCTTAGTTCCAGGTCCTACCATCATTCTGTCTGCAACTTCCTTTTGAACCATAACTGTTATTGTATCAATCGGAATTTTATTTTCAAGAAGAGACATGATTATCGGCGTCGTAATATAATATGGCAGATTTGCAACAACCTTAACCGGTTTATTATCGTTTCTCTCAGCAATAAGCTTATTTAAATCAACCTTTAACACGTCTTCATTAATGATATCGACATTATCAAATCCGGACAAAGTCTCTGATAGAATCGGAATTAACTCTTTATCGATTTCTATTGCAGTAACGTGCCTGCATTCGGGTGCCATGCGCTCAGTCATTGTTCCGATTCCAGGACCGATTTCAATTACGTAGTCATCCTTACTAAGCTCTGCTGCCGCTATTATTTTATTAAGCACATGCTCATCAATTAAAAAGTTCTGTCCATACTTCTTCTGTATGGAGAAGTTGTGCTTTTTAATTATTTCCTGCGTATTTTTAAAATTGCTTAATTCAGACATTTGTCCTCCAGTCTGTAAAGTGCCCTCGCGTTGTCAAATAAAATCTTCTCCATATCATCATATGGAATATCCCGTAATGATGCAATCTCAGAAATAATATATTTAAGATTTCCGGAAAAATTTCTTGTCCCTCTAATCGGGTCAGGTGCCATGTAAGGACTGTCTGTCTCAACGACCAGTCTCTCAATCGGCACTGTCTTAGCAACCTCTTTTGCCTTTTTGCCGTTTTTAAATGTTACAGGTCCGTCAAGCCCTATGTAAAATCCCATATCAACACATTCTAACGCTATTTCCTTACTGTATGAAAAGCAATGAATAACTCCGCCTGTTTTACCTGCATCAGTCTCTTTTAATATATCAAGTGTGTCCTTTGCAGAATCTCTTGAATGAATTATCAGCGGAAGGTTTACTTTTCGTGCAAGCTCAATCTGCTTTTTAAACCACATTTTCTGTACTGTTGGCTCAGGGTCATCATCAAAATGATAATCAAGTCCGATTTCGCCTATTGCGACAATTTTATCATTTGCTACAAGCTCCTCCATCTTATGAAGCCACTCATCATTCAGCTTATCAACTTCACTTGGATGTACTCCGATTGTCCCATACATAAACGGATATTTCTCAGTTAATGAGATAATATCGTAAAAATCGTCAACTCCCGCGGATACTTCAACCGCACAGGCTACATTATTATCATGTAACGATGAAATTACATCTTGTCTGTCCTCGTCAAATCGGGCATCAAGATAGTGTGCATGCGTATCAAAAATCATAAAAACCTCTTAAATATTCATACCATACAAAAAGCACCAGCCCCATGGAATAATCCACAAAACCGGTGCTACGATGCGCGATCAGGGGCTCGAACCCTGGACACCCTGATTAAGAGTCAGGTGCTCTACCAACTGAGCTAATCGCGCTCATTATTGCGTCCTTTCCAAGACGCAATAGTGATTATAACACATTATTTCTCTATTGCAAGAACTTTTTTTAATTTTCTTGCGTTTTTTATTTATTTTATGCCTTCGTATCCCTTAAATGCAGCAAGTGCCTGTTTCTGATACTTCTGATACCGGTCTAACAGATAACTTTGATAGTCAAGACCTGTCTGTTGAACCATGCTTGTATACTGAGCGTTCTGAAGCTGCTGAACTGACGCAAGCATATATGACTGCTGAACGGCTCTTGCCTGTGCTGCAATTGCTTCCTGATACACTAAAAGTGCCTTTGCATACTGATCGGCGATTGCCTGATTATACTGTGCCATTAACGCCTGCTGTGCTTCAAGCGCAATTCTGTTTGCTTCCTTCTGCTGTACTTCAAGCGCCTGCTGTGCAGCTAATGCCTGCTGTGCTACTAACGCCTGCTGTGCCTGCTGGTATTGTAGGGCATCTGCATATGCATCAGCCTTTACTACATCAGAACTTAAGAAAACTGCAAATACACCTAATGCCATGGCTGCCAGAAGCTTAAGTACACTTCCTTTAAACTTACTCATATTTCCTCCATGTGTTACTTCTTTCTAAACAATGAGTCATCAACAATATATGAATAATAATCGCCAATTGTGACAACTTTGTGATTTCTTATTTCAAACGGTCTCCATACAACGCCTGCATGTCCTGCAGGAACAGGAAACGCTTCAATAAGTCCTTCGGAATTATATACGTATACTTTAGCCATTGACTGTGACATTCTGTAAGACATCATGTCACTTGTAGCGATATCGGCATAATTTGATACATAGAACGGATAAGTTCCGCTATCTGCATCATTAATTGTAATTGTCTCCGCAGTAGTAATACCTACACTGTCAGTTGATGATTTACTGACATTTCTTCCATATGTATCAAATGACCTCAAATCAAGATCAAGAGGTGTTGTTTCATATGTAAGAACTGCTTTAATTCTACCTTCAGGTACTTTCTTAACCGCATAGCAGATTGTTGCCGTGTGATCCTGCTTGACAATAAATGTCGCATAGCATGGTGCATATCCGTCTTTTATAACTTCAATCGTATATGTACCGCTTCTCAATGCAGGCATTATTTCTCCTGCCTCTCCAAGTCTTCCGCTAAGACATGTCTCACCGTATTTATTGTTGATTCCGTATCTGAATTTAATGTCCGCATTTGCTAATGCTACATTTGAATCATCCGCATCCTTAACAAAAATCGTAGTAGGATAAACAGTTTCATATACAGAATATGCAAGATATGCAGTTTCAACGGCTACCGCCTTAGTACCCTTGCCCGCTTTTATACCATAGATTCTGGTGCCAATTGTGTCATCACGGCCTGTAATGTCTATGTTATATTCCGCATAATCGTCAGGCTTTACATAGAACTCATAGTATCCGTCGTCGTTTGTCTTAGTTTCACTTATTACCCTTCCGTTTTTATCAAGAAGCGAAACGTTAGTAACATCAGGTGGCGGACAGTTAAGCTCGTCCTGTACATATCCTGAAATTTTAACCTCTTCTTCAAGGTCATAAGCATTTTTGAGCGCGGTCTTTGAGTTTTCGAGCATCATATTTTCCATGTATTTATACTGCTCGATAGTACCTTCACTGTATAATTTAAAGTCATCAACCGAATACTCTGTAGCTTTCCCCGCCTCACAGTATATGTACTTAAGCATTTTATCATTGCCAAAGTAATATCTTGACTCAATCTTATCGGATGAAAGATCTATTGGCACATCAGTATCTTCTCTGTACTGTGCGATGTAGTTTATTTTGTCATCATCATAGTAATAATCCGTTATTTCGAATAAATCGCCACAGTTTTCTCTTGAGGTAACCTTTGCAATCTTTCCTGTCTCAGGATTTGTATACACTTCATAATCCATTAATTTGCCGGATTCGTTTGTAAGTGCTTTTCTTGCAAAATCAAAGGAATTAACTAAAGCATTTCCCGGGTCATTAACATTCTCAATTACTGAAAATACAGCATCTTTATATGTGCCTTCTTCTTTTTTTTGCTCTTCCTCTTCCTTTTGTTTCTCTTCAAGAAGGGCCTGTTCCTCTTCTTCTTTATTCTTCTTATCTTCTTCCTCTAAAGCCTTTTTTTCTGCCTCTTCTACTACAGCCTGCTTCTCTTTTAAATTATTAATTACAGACTTAAAGCCTACATATGATAATACTACAACTCCGATTAAGGCAATTGAGTATACAATAAGTCCAAAAATCGTAACAGACATCTGGTCCTTTTGACGTTTCTCTTTTGCCTTCTGTCTTCTTTTTTCTTTATAGGTAAGCTCCTTTTCCTTAAAGATCTTACTCTTTAAATCTTCACTCATTAATTAAATTCCTCATTACTGAACGAATTTGTATACAGTTGTTGTCTTATACAATTCGTTAGCATCAAATATTGCTTTCTTGAAATTGTCCTGATTTACATTGTCAGGGAAATACTGTGTTTCTAAGCAGAATCCGCTTCTCTTTGTGTACTTAACGCCATCTTTGCCCTTCTGCTTAGCGATGCAGTTACCTGCATAAAACTGGATTCCCGGAAGATCTGAATATACTTCCATTGTTCTTCCGCCTGCTTTTGCAACCGCTACTAACTTTTCAGTTCCGTCATATCCATCAACTACGAAGTTATGATCATATCCTTTTACAAGCTTAAGCTGCTGCTCCTTTGCGTTAATATCCTGACCGATTGTCTTAAATTCCCTGAAGTCAAAAACAGTTCCTTCAACATCCTTAAGCTCACCTGTAGGGATTGCACCCTTAACTACAGGAGTAAACTTTGAGCAGTTAAGCTTCAACTCAGTGTTTTCAATATTTCCTGCGTTATGACCTGAAAGGTTGAAGTATGAATGGTTTGTCATGTTGATAATTGTTTTCTTATCGCTGACACCTTCATATGAAATCTGTATTGCATTGTCTTCTCTTAATGTGTATGTAACCTTCATCTTAAGGTTACCAGGGAAGCCTGCCTCATTATCAGGTGATAATGTAGTAAATTCAACGCTGTCAGAATAAATTACAGCATCCCACAGCTTCATATGCATACCAACCTCAAAGTCTGTATGAAGGTTGTTAGGTCCGTCATTAACCGGGAACTTGTAGAGCTTGCCGTCAATCTTTGCACAAGCCTTACCGATACGGTTAGCATTTCTTCCTACAGTAGCACCAAAAAAGCTGCCGTTTTTGTAGTAGTCTGTTCCCTTTTCAAGTCCAAGAACAACATCTTCAAATTGTCCATTATTATCAGGTACGAAAAGGTTAACCAAAATCGCACCGAAGTTTGTTACAGATGCACTCATTCCGTTTTTGTTCTTAATTGTGTATAAGAAAATGTGCTGCTTGTCTTTTGTCTTTCCGAATGTTTTAACTGTTACTCCCATTACTTTCTCCTTTAAACTATAATTCTACTCTTGCATCCAGTGCCCTTGATAAAGTCACTTCATCTATATACTCAAGTTCACCGCCAACAGGAACTCCTGATGCAATTCTTGTTATCCTGACTCCTGTAGGCTTAATAAGCCTGCTTATATACATTGCTGTCGTCTCGCCCTCAATATTGGAATTAGTTGCAATTATGACTTCATCAACATCTGACTGAAGACGCCTTAAAAGCTCAGTAAGCTTTATATCTGACGGTCCGATTCCCATACTTGGGTTAATCGCACCGTGAAGCACATGATAAACGCCTTCATATTTATGCGTTTTCTCATATGCACTCATGTCTCTTGAGTTTTCAACAACCATTATCTGCTTATGATTTCTGCTCTTATCCTGACATACCGGACACACTTCCTTATCCGTAAGTGTCAGACATTCCTTGCAATACCTGATATTATTTCTTGCATCAACCATTGCATTTGCCATTCTCTCAACGCTTTCCTTTGGCATGTTGATGATGTGAAAGGCAAGTCTTTGTGCAGATTTATTACCGATTCCGGGCAGTACAGACAATTCAGCGATAAGCCTGTTAATATATCCGCTGTACGAATCCATCCCCTTATTCCCTCAATTCTAAATTAAATTAAAACGGCATTCCCATTCCAAGGCCGCCTGTAAGCTTTGACATTGAAGACGAAGAAGCTTCATCAACAGCCTTAAGTGCCTCATTAACTGCTGCCACAATTGAATCCTCTAATGTCTCAATATCATCAGGATCAACTATTTCTTCCATTAACTTTATGCTCTTAATCTGCTTAGCACCCGTAACGATAACTTCTACTGCACCGCCACCTGCTTTTGCACTGAATTCTGCTGCCTCAAGCTCCTTCTGAGTCTCTTCCATCTGACGCTGCATTTTCTGTGCCTGCTTCATAAGATTTCCCATATTAGCCGGCATTCCCATTCCGCCCGGGAATCCTCCTCTTTTAGCCATTATCATCTTCCTCCTCTATTTCAAAATTTAAAGCTTCTGATATACTTCTTAAATCCGTATATGTATCTGAAAATCTTTCCTTATCCGACTGACCGATAACTTCTATTTCAACATGTGCTCCGACTTCCTCATCAATAGCCTTATTAAGCTCATCCTTCATTCCGTCTCTGTTGATTATCGATGCCGTAATAGTGTTGTTCATTACGATTGTAAGCATATTATCTCTAGTCGCAGTGAAATTTACCTGAGAAAACATGCTTCTTGCAAAATCATCCTTAAGCTTAGGGACTATCTTATGCCAGAGTGAAGGTACTTTCTTCACATCATCTGATAATGCTTTTGGAAGCTCTGCCTTTTCCTTTTTAACAGGCTTTTTCTCAACCTGCTTATCCGTATCGCTATCAACATTGGTAGCAGTATCATTCCTTACTGCAAAAACACCGTTTTCAAGCTTTTCCTCAATCTGACGTATTCTGTCAGCCAAAGACTCTGTGTCGTTTTCCATTGAAGGCTTGCACAGCTTTATTATTGCCATTTCAAGCATAATACGCTTTTGTGAAGCAAATTTGATACTGCCTGAAAGCTCTGAGAATACGCGAATGTATCTCATAATTACGTCTAATTCGACAGCGTCAGACTCACGTCGCATCTTTGCAAAGCTCTCAGTAGTAACATCAAGCACTTCTTCAATGTCGTTATCTGATGTCTTAACAAGCATAAGATTACGCAGATACCACGTGAAGTCATTCACAAACTGGCTTAATTCACGTCCTTCGAACACGACCTGTTCGACTATCTTGATTGCTGCCTTAACATTTCCGAAAAAGACATTCCTAAAAAGGTCCGAGAAGATTTCCGTATCAACAGCCCCAAGTGCCTCTAGTACTTTATCATATGTAAGCTCCTGCCCGTAATAATAAGATACACATTTATCAAGCATTGAAAGAGCGTCTCGCATACCGCCGTCTGCCGCTTTAGCTATATATTTAAGTGCCTTTTCAGGAGCTTTAATTCCTTCAAGCTCTGCTAATTCAGTAAGTCTTGCGGTTATTGTCTCAACACTTATTCTCTTAAAGTCAAAACGCTGACAACGGGAGACAATTGTAGGCAGAATGCTGTGTACTTCGGTTGTCGCAAGAATGAAAATGATATATGAAGGCGGCTCCTCAAGTGTCTTAAGCAATGCGTTAAACGCATCATCCGAAAGAGCGTGAACCTCATCGATAATATATACAGTGTATTTACCTTCAATCGGTGAGTGCTTAACGTCTTCTCGTATCTGCCTTATATTATCGATACCGTTGTTTGACGCAGCATCGATTTCAATTACATTCATGCTTCTGTTTTCTGAGATGCTTTTGCACATCGCACACTTGCAACAGGGACTTCCGTTAACCGGGTTTTCGCAGTTGACAGCCTTTGCAAATATTTTGGCAATTGTAGTCTTACCTGTACCACGCGTTCCGCAAAATAAATATGCGTGTCCGATTCTGTCTGCTATTATTTGGTTTTTAAGCGTTGTTACCACATGGTCCTGTCCTTTTACATCATCAAAAACATTAGGACGCCATTTGCGGTATAAAGCTGTATATGCCATTACTTACCTCAAATTAACTATGCTCCGAATGAGATTCCAAGCATTTTAGCTTCGTGGATGATCGGTGCATCAGGTGATACTTCTTTAAGCTTTCCGGCAACATCTTCAAGCGGAACCTTAACGAGTTCTCTGTTCTTAATACCTACCATATATCCGTAATCACCCTGTAAAATAAGCTCGGCAGCCTTTGTTCCCAAACGTGAAGCAAATACTCTGTCGTAAGGACAAGGTGCTCCGCCTCTTTGCATATGACCCGGAACCGTAACTCTTACTTCGATTCCTGTCTTCTCCCTAATCTGTTCTGCAACCTCATATGATACAGAAGGGTATTTATAATTTGCCATTTTAGCCTTGTATTCTTTCTTAGAAAGTGCTGCATCTTCCTTTGAGATAGCACCTTCTGCTACTGCAAGAATAGTAAACTTGCTTCCACGGCGTGTTCTCTCGTTGATTGCTTCAACTACTTTATCAATGTCGTATGGAATCTCAGGGATAAGGATGATATCTGCTCCGCCTGAAATTCCGGCATTAAGCGTAAGCCATCCAACCTTATGTCCCATTACTTCTACTATGAATACACGACTGTGTGAAGAAGCTGTTGTATGAATGCAGTCGATAACATCAGATGCAATATTAACTGCAGACTGGAATCCGAATGTCATATCTGTTCCCCACAGATCATTATCAATTGTCTTAGGAAGAGTAATGATATTTAATCCTTCTTCTCTTAATAAATTGGCTGTCTTATGAGTACCGTTTCCACCAAGAATTACGAGGCAGTCAAGGTTAAGCTTGTAGTAATTCTGCTTCATAGCGGCCACTTTATCAACACCATTCTCATCAGGGTCTTTAATTGTCTTAAACGGAGTACGGGAAGAACCAAGTATTGTTCCTCCAAGAGTCAGTATTCCGGAAAAATCTTTAGCTGTAAGCTGCTTATAATTACTGTAAATAAGTCCCTTATATCCGTCTAGGAAACCATAAAGTTCAACTCCATCAGGTCCTAAAGTATTAATAAGTGCCTTAGCAACACCTCTCATTGCCGCATTAAGCGCCTGGCAGTCTCCGCCACTTGTAAGAAATCCTACTCTCTTCATAAATAATACCCTTTCTAAATTATGCTTTTCCTTATCCAGATTGACTATTGTCACCTCATTGTATTATAATCTCAAAAGTCATATTATACAATGTGGAGTTGTATCGAAGTGGTCATAACGGGGCGCACTCGAAATGCGTTAGCCTTCACGGGCACATGGGTTCGAATCCCATCAACTCCGAAAAATAACACCCGGGGATAACCCCGGGTGTTACAATTTATATTCCGTTAATTTATACCTGTTCTTCAACCTTTTCCGATTCTTTAGATTTGTAATAATCTTCGAATAATTTGTTGGCAGCATCCAATGTCTTTGATGAAATTTCAGGAAGATCTTTGCCCCATGCTCCTGTTGCTTCCTTAAATCCCTTTTCCATTGCTTTCTGCATTTCTTTCATTTTGTCGACGTCATCTCCTGCAAGTGCACTTGCAAAATCAAACAATCTCTGTGATGTCTGAGTTACTCCCCAGTATCCGTCTTCAGCTATATCCTTCTGAGCCTGTGCTTTAGTGTTCGCATCTACCGTAAAGTTTCCGCTTGCAAGCATTCTCCAGAGTGAATTATCATCTGAGGCGTTTGCTGTGGCAATTGCTTTACCCTGACCTCTGAACATCTGAGTTACCATATCTATGAAGCTCTGCTTCTGTGCAGCCTGATCATCCTTAAGCTGCTGCACAAATGCGGCTCTCTCTTCCGCACTCATTTTATTTATCGAGTATGTAGCCTTTTTCTCAACGCCCTGTGATTTTTCAAATACCGCACCTTCGTCTTTTACTTCAGTTTTAGATTCGGATTTAGTCTCTGATTTAGTCGCTGTCTTCTTTTCTGATTCGGCAGATGAGGATTTTGTCTCAACCGGCTCATATGCTGATGTTGCCGCTGTAACGGCACTAATAAAATTCAAGTCCATTTTAGGTTCCATCCTTTCTTACATAACGCGCTTTTAATATCCTTCCAAAGAATCCTTTCTTAAAGAACAGATACTGCTTCTTATTCTATATATCGGCGCATTTACAGAATAGTTTATACCTGATTTTAGTTCTCAACAATTACAGGCATTCCGACATATGAATTGGCAAAAATTGTAGCTGCTGTTTCACGTGGAAGGTTAACACAGCCGTGCGAACCGTTTGATACATATATCTGGCTTCCGAAGTTTCTTCTCCAGCCTGCATCGTGAAGTCCCTGTCCGCCGGCAGTAAATCTCATCCAGTATTTTACAAATGCCTCTCCGTATGAACCTTTAAGTGTTCTGTTCGTATCCTTAAATGTTATCTGATGAATTCCGACAGTTGTGTGATAGCCCTTTTTTGCATCTCCCGTAACACAGTTGTCAGCAAGTACTCTCATTCCGTTTTTATAAAAAATTGCTCTCTGCTCGCTTAAATCAACAAGTACAAAGTCAGGATAAAACTTTCCATAAAGCATAGCATTCTGTTCAGAACAGTTAGTGTCGCACACTACATCAACCTGAGGAGTTGTAAGGCTTGCAAGCTGTATTGCAGTTGCAGCTTCCGTTGCACTTTGCTGAGCCTTAAGTGCTGCTTCCATTGCACTTTGCTGTGCTTTAAGTGCTGCCTGCTGCTGTGCCTCTAAAGCTTTCTGAGCATCCTGCCTTAGCTTCATCTCTGCTGCCTGCTTAGCCGCTATTGTATCAAGAATCATCTGCTGGTTATTAAGTGCAGCCTGCGCCATAGCATTTGCTGCTGCCTGCTGCTGATTAAGCACGGCATAGTAATTTTCGTTTGCAATCTGCTGAAGCTGTAACGCCGTTTCGTAATCAACAGCATATACATCTTCTGAATATATAAATGCTGTAAGAAATATTATTACCGCTAAAATCCCCTTTTTAATTTTTATACTCATTTACACATTTCTCCTGTCTATATATGGTATAATTCAATTTATATAACCTTTATATTGTATCATATTTACTATTTATTAAAAACTAATATTATAAACGGATTAAATTATGAAGTATGACTTTAAATGGTATTCTGATGATAAGCGGTTAAATGTTATAAAAAAGGGAGAAGTAGTATATCTTACATCCCCTATATTTGATGACTTTACCTGGCTTAATAACGGCGTATCCACGCGTCTTGGCGGCGTCAGTACGGGTGTATGCAGCACTATGAATTTTGCATATAACGACTATGATGATACGAACAACGTGTATGAGAACTATAAGATATTTTGCGAGGCTTGTGGTATCGACATTGATAAAATAGTTACTACTAAGCAGGTGCATAGCAATACAGTTGTGAAGCTATCTAAAGACCACAAGTATAGAAGCATTTCAGAAAAGGGTTGCGACTTTCAGGGTGTTGACGGTGTTGTTACAAATGTCAAAGGAGCAACATTATTTGCGTTCAGTGCAGACTGTTCTCTTATTCAAATTGTCGACCCCGTTAATAAAGCAATAGGTCTTTGTCACTCAGGCTGGAGAGGTACTGTTGGAAGAATAAGTCAGAATGCAATTACACTTATGAGCGAAAGCTATGGCACCAATCCAAAAGACCTTTATGTAACAATATGTCCTTCAATATGCCCTGAATGCTTTGAAGTTGAAGAAGATATGATTATCGAGGCAAGAAAAGGTTTTAAGGAATCTGACTACAGCAGGATTTATACTAAAAAGAATGATATTAAGTACAGCTTTAACCTTTGGGAAGCTAATAAAATCGTGCTTCTTGAAGCAGGTGTTAAGGAAGAAAACATTATGCTTCCTAACCTTTGTACAAAATGCAATCCGAATACTCTGTTCTCACACAGAAATTCAGGCCTTAAGCGGGGAACGCTTATTGCTTTTCTTTCAATAAAATAAGCCGGGGCAAACCGGCTTATTTTATTCCCCACTGATTAATTACTCTGTCAAGCTCCCTAAGATTAATAGGCTTTGCAAGGAAATCCTGGAATCCTTGCGAAATCAGTGCATCCCTTGATTCACGAATTGCGTTCGCAGTTAATGCAACTATAGGAAGGTCGACATATTTGACGCCAAGCTCTCGTATTTTTAACATAGTCTCAACGCCGTCCATTTCAGGCATCATGTGGTCCATGAATACAATATCATAGTCATTCTCCTTAACCATTTCTATTGCTTCCATTCCGCTTAATGCAGTATCAATATGCATTTTATATCGTTTCAGAAGTCCTGTTGCAACTAAAATATTGACCTTACTGTCATCAACAACAAGAACTTTCATATCAGGCTTTTCTGTGATAGTTACTTCATTCTTAATCGGGATTACGAAAGTTTTACTCTGAAGCTCTTTCGCTGTCTTCTCGCCTATCGGAATATATCCCTTAGAATTATCCTGACATATTACTATATGGAATGTGCTTCCTTTTCCGTATTCACTGTCCACGGTAATCATACCGCCCATAAGTATCGCAAGATTCCGGCTTATTGCAAGACCAAGTCCCGTACCCTGAATCTTTTTATTTTTCTTTTTGTCAGCCTGATTGTACTTTCCAAAGATCATATCTATATCTTCAGGCTTGATTCCGATACCGGTATCAGATACATCAAACGTAATGTCAGGTGCATCCTCATAATGATTCCAACCGACCTTTAATGTAATACTTCCTTCGTTTGTGTACTTAATTGCATTGCCGAGTACGTTCATAAGAATCTGACGTATTCTGCCTACATCACCGATAAGAAACCTAGGTAACGTCTGATCAACATCAAGTACGAAAGAAATATTACTCTGAATTAGTCTTGCGCTTATTACCGAACTGATCTCGTGAATAAGTATCGGAAGCTCATAATCGTCTTTGATAAGCTCTATTCTTCCGGCTTCAATCTTTGACATATCAAGTATGTCATTAATAATTCCCAACAGATTTGTTCCGGCAATCTTTATTTCATTAACCTGTGTTGCAACGCTTTCTGAGATATCGTTGTTATCAAGGATAATCTGACTCATTCCGATAATTGCATTCATAGGTGTTCTGATTTCATGGCTCATGTTAGCGAGGAAGTCACTCTTTGCACGGTTTGCTTTTTCCGCTTCATCCTTGCTCTTTTGCATAAGCTTAAACGCCTTACGCTCTTCGGTAATATCTCTTAAAAAATAAATTGTGTAAAGCTTTTCGCCAAATTTGTCGATAATGTCCGTGCTCTCAGGTACGCACTCTTTCCTGATTTTAAGGCTTCCTTTTCCTGCCTTTGCATTACTGCTCTTTACAAAGTATGAATCATCTTCACTTGCCTCTAAGTATTGCGAAATATCTTTGCCGATAATATCAACCTTGTCAACATTTAAGAATTCGTGAGTAAAGCTGTTACACATAACGACTTTATTATCAACATCCGTAATGATTACAGGTACTCTGACGTCGCTAAATACATACTGCGATACGTTCTCTACAGAAAGGCCCTGAAGTCTGTTAATTGTTGCAACATAGAAAAGAATCATCGATGCAATAAAAGCGGCTATACCACTTCCCGGAATGGCAGGTATATTAAAAACAGTTGGAATCAACGTGTCAAATGTATATCCTGTCAAAAGAATCGGTCCAAATAGTCCGAATTTCTTTAATACGTATTTCTCACGCTTTGACTTGGCCTTTTTAAATCCTACATAAAGAATATAATAATAATCAATTAATCCGATTAATACACAAATTACCTGCAGCATTCTTGCGTATGACATTTTGCTGTAATACCAGTATCCCCAAGGCGTCTCAACAAATGTAACGACACCCTTTCTGATAATTTGCGTCCACGAAATGATACCAAGTATTGATAAAGGTAACAGAAAATATAATTGCTTTTTAGTAGGGTAATTTACGATTGAAGCAACATATCCTATTATGAAAACCATATAGAAATATATTGCAAGAAGTGCAATGGCTCTTGGAATATACGCAAAATCACTGTTGTGGCACAAACTCATCCACGCATATCCGAAATCCCAACCGAAAACACAGATACATACTAACAGCATCTGTGCATCAGTTTTTGATTCTCTATTTTGAATGTATGTTTTTGCTCCGTATACAAGTGCTATCGTACCCATCGAAGCAAGCATCAATGCGATTAGCGATGACAACCAGTAGTAATTCATATTAGGACCTCTCAGTCCTTATTTTAATATAATCATTACCGTAATTAAATAAATTTTTTTAAATTGTGTTAATTATTGTAACTTTTTGCTGATTCGCCTTCGATAAGCTGACCTTCAAAAAGCATACGCATTGGCTTATGACAGTCCTTTTCTCCATCGATATATTTGAAAATAAGGTTGATCGACTCTTTGGCCATCTCTTCAATAGGCTGTCTTATCGTCGTTAGACGAGGTATATAATAGTTTGCATTATCAATTCCGTCAAATCCTACAACCGACACCTCATCAGGAACCTTAATTCCCGCATCAGCAAGTGCTCTCATTGCACCAATTGCTATTGCATCAGAAATACCGAACACTGCGCTGAATTCAAGACCCTTTTCTATAGACTTCTGCATTGATAAGTATCCTGCATTCATTGAATATGCATCTGCATCACAGCTCATTGGTACGATTAATGATTCATCTATTTCTATGCCGTTATTGATTAACGCTCTTTTATAACCTTCCTTTCTTAACATACCGATACTTTCATCGTCTTCATATGCGCATATGAGAAGGATTCTTTTATGTCCCAGCTTACACAGGTAATTTACCATTTTGCTGCTTTCTTCAACGTCATCTACAGCTACTGATGAATAATTACCCGTGTACTCTTCAGACATATTTACCGTACTGATTACGAACGGTACTTTTATTGCATCAAGTTTTTCCTTTGTGTGATTAAAATATCCTCCAAGGAATATAATTCCTTTAAGTCTCTTTTCTTTTTCGAGTTCGATAGCAGCATCGACCTCATCCTGATTGTATTCAACGTGTTGAATTATAAGCGAATACTTTCTCTTCTGTATTTCTTTTTCCATTACCCTAATCATTTTCATGAAGAAAGGGTTTGAAATACCTTTAATTAGAATAGCAATTGTTTTTGAATCGGAGATTCTTATATTCCTTGCACTGTTGTTAGGAACAAAGTTGTACTCACTCACAACACTCATTATTTTATTTCTTGTTTCTTCGTTGATGTCAGGATGATTGTTAAGTGCTCTGGATACGGTGCTTACACCGCATCCGCACATTTTTGCTATATCCTTTATCGTTATCTGATTACTCATTTTAATCGCCAATACAAAGGTTTATAGTCTTGCATAAACTTTTGTAACCTTTTTAATTTCTTTTGAAAGTGCTTTTGTAAGTGCCTTATCAGACAATCTCCACTTCCAGTTATTGCCAAGTGTTGATGGTGTATTGATTCTCGCCTCTTTTGAAAGTCCTAAGTAATCCTGAATAGGTATTACGCAGAGGTTGGCAACCGAGCTCATCGCTAATCTTATATAATCCCAATGGAGCTTATCATTATCTTCACCGGCATTATTAAGATATTCATCTGCAAATGCTCTGTCTTTTTTACTTAGGTCAGAATACCATCCATGAATTGTATCATTATCATGAGTTCCTGTATAAACTACACAGTTCGATGTGTAATTATGAGGAAGATAATCACTGTCCTCTCTTGAATCAAAGGCAAACTGTAAAACTTTCATACCCGGATATCCGGTGTCTTTTACAAGCTTAAGAACAGAATCTGTGAGGAAACCTAAGTCTTCTGCAATGATATCTATCTCACCAAGCTCTTTTTTTAGAGTCTTAAAGAGTGATATTCCCGGACCCTTTTCCCACTTTCCGAATTCGGCTGTTTTATCACCGTAAGGAATATTATAGTACTCGTCAAATCCTCTGAAATGATCGATTCTGATTACATCATAGAGCTTATAGCAGTTTCTGATTCTCTCTATCCACCATGCATAGCCGGTTTCTTTATGATACTTCCAGTTATATAAAGGATTACCCCATAACTGACCGGTTGCTGAAAAACCATCCGGAGGACATCCTGCAACACCTGTCGGAAGTCCGTTACTGTCAAATTTGAAAAGCTCCGGATTAGCCCATGTGTCAGCACTGTCAAATGCAACATAAATCGGAATATCTCCAATAATCTTTATTCCGTTTTTATTTGCATATGCCTTGAGCTTGTTCCACTGCTCGTTAAATTTGAACTGCTGGAACTTGTAAAATCCGATTTCGTAACTAAGTTCCTTTGTATATTTTTTGATTGCCTCAGGCTTTCTTCTTCTGATGTCCTCATCCCATTCGATGAATGAAACACCGCCAAAAGAGTTTTTGACTGCCATATAAAGTGCATAGTCGTCTAACCAGAAGGCATTTTCTTTGATAAACTTTTTATATTTAGTGTTCTTTGCAATATCACTTCTGTCATATGCAATCTTTAACACCTTGAATCTTGAAAGCCATATTTTTTCATAATCAATATATGAAGAATTATCGCCAAAGTCGAATTTGTTTACTTCTGATTTCTTAAGTAATCCTTCTTCAATAAGTGTATCAAGATCTATGAAATAAGGATTGCCTGCAAAGGTAGAAAATGACTGGTAAGGTGAATCTCCATAACCTGTCGGTCCAAGTGGAAGAATCTGCCAATATTTCTGACCTGATGCTTTCAGAAAGTCGATAAATTTGTATGCTTCTTTCGAAAAAGAGCCAATACCATACCTGCCCGGAAGTGATGCAACCGGGAGTAATATTCCTGAACTTCTCATCTTCTTCTCCGTCTATTCTCAGATTATCCCTTAACTGCTCCTGCAACAACACCTTCGATAATGTACTTCTGTGCAGCAAGGTATAAAATGATAACAGGTAAAATAGTCATAAGAATACAAGCCATCATTGGTCCCATCTGTACGCTTCCGTAGCTTCCCTTGAAGTACTGGATAAGAATAGGAATAGTTGTATATTTCTTTCTGTCGAGTACTAAGTATGGAAGCAGATAGTCATTCCAAAGCCACATTGCCTCAAGTATTGCTACTGAAATAAGAGTTGGCTTAAGTACAGGAAGATCAATGTTGAAAAATGTTCTTATTGGGTTACATCCGTCAATCATAGCAGCTTCTTCAAGCTCAACAGGAATAGTCTTCATGAATCCTGTAAACATGAATACTGCAAGTCCGGCACCAAATCCAAGATAGATTATGCAGATCTTATAAGGATTATCAAGATCAAGTCTGTCAGCTGTTGATGACAATGTGAACATAAGCATCTGGAATGGTACAACCATTGAAAATACGAATAAGTAATAAACTACTTTTGATAAAATACTGTTTACTCTTGTTATATACCATGCACACATGCTGCAGCATAAAAGAATAAGTACAAGTGATGATAATGTAATAATTAAGCTGTATCCAAATGCCTGTGCAAAACCCTGCGAAGTAAGTGCTGTAACAAAGTTTTGAATTCCGTTAAATGTTTCTTTTGTCGGAAGCTTGAAAATACTTGTAGTAGAAATAGCTCTTTCCACCTTAAGGGCATTGATTAAAATCATGAATACAGGATAAATCCATAATATTGAAATTATTCCGATAACAACTGAAAGGATAATTTTTCCTACTGTCTGTTTTTCTTCCATTATGCCTGTACCTCCTTTGATTTAGTTGCTCTAAGCTGGATAAGAGAAATTACAATTACAAGAATACAGAAGATTACTGCCTTTGCCTGTCCGTATCCCTTCCACTGCTTTCCTGATCTTGCATAAAACGTATCATAAATGTTAAGAGCAAGCATCTCTGACTTATGAGCAGGTTCACCGCCTGTAAGAGCTAAGTTCTGGTCAAAGAGCTTAAATCCGTTTGTAAGTGTTAAGAATAAACAGATTGTAATGGAGCTCATTACGTTTGGAATTTTAACTCTGAATAATGTCTGAAGCTTTGTAGCTCCGTCAATCATCGCTGCTTCAAGATAGGCTGTATCAATTGCCTGAAGTCCTGCGATGTAAATAATCATCATATAACCTATCTGCTGCCAGCACATAAGAATTACAAGTCCGACAAATCCCCATGTCTCATTGAGTGCCAAGAGTGGCTGTCCGATTAATGATAAGAAACAATCAAGTAATGTCTTCCAAATGTAACCAAGAACGATACCACCGATAAGGTTAGGCATAAAGAATACTGTTCTGTATATATCTTTTCCTTTAATCTTAGATGTAAGTGCAAGTGCAAGCATGAATGCAATTACATTGATAAGTACTACCGACACAACGGCGAAGGCAAGTGTATATCCGAATGAATGGTAAAAAGATTCATCAGTCAAAGCGTATTGATAATTTGCTAGACCAACAAATTTTGCCTTTTTAATGGTTGAAAATTTGCAGAATGACAAATATACACCTTGTATAAATGGATAGATAAACCCTATTGCAAACGCCGCTATAGTTGGCAAGACAAAAATTGGCCAATATTTTTTCACCGCTTTTTCCATTTCTTTTCTCCTTAAATCAATACTTTCATTACAAATTGCCATCAATGTGATATGTGCGTTTTTATTATTAAAGGGCGGCATCTCTACCGCCCTCTATTATAACATTTTACTTGTATTAATTGTATTGTTAATTATTCAGCAAGTGCCTTTTCTGAAGCCCATCCGTCTACGAATGCTGTAACTACTGCATCCCAGTCACCTGTGCCTGCTGCGTATGCTGTAAGAGCTGAACCTACACCGTTCTTCCACTCTTCTGAAGGCATTGTTGTGAAGTTCCATGAAACAGGTACCTTACCCTCAGCTGTGTAAGCTGCATCCTGCTGTACGAATACGTTAGGGTTCTCCTTAGCATTCTTGAAAGGAATTGTGAATCCCATGTCTGCCATAGCCTGTGTTCCTTCATCTGAAGATACACACCAGTTGATGAATGTAAGTGTTGCTTCGATGTCTTCTTCTGAAGCTTCGTTATTTACACACCAGAAGTTCTCTGTACCTGTGCAAAGACCCTGATTAGCTTCGTCGCCTGCACCAACGTAGATAGGAATCATCTTAAGCTGGTCGTCTGTCATACCCTTACCTATAAGGTTACCGTACTCCCATGAACCGTTCTGGAAGAATACTGCCTTACCTTCTACAAACTCGTTCTCAGCGTCATCACCTGTCTTAGTAGCAAGCTCCTTTGGTGAGCATGTTGAGTTGTTGATGTAAAGGTCGAAAATCTGCTTGTAGTTGTCAAGGTATGTTCCCTTGATAGCCTTTGTATCTGAAATGCCATCCTCCTGATACTCGAAGTAAATAGGAAGGTTAGCAAGGTGTGTCTTGAATCTCCAGTCTGATGATCCATCCATACCTGTTGATGTGAATGCTGAGAAGCCAAGCTCTGAAGAACGAGCTGTAATGTCTTCTGCAACCTTCTTAAGATCTTCAAATGACTTGATGTCGTCTGTTGTGTATCCAGCCTTTTCAAGAAGCTCAACGTTTGTGATGATACCATAAGACTCGATAACGTATGCAATACCTGCAACTTCATCACCATTCTTAAGTGCGAATGAATCTGATGTTAAGTTTGAAAGGATTTCTGAACCTGTTAAATCGTAGCAGTAATCTGACCAGTTAGCTAAACCTACAGGACCGTTAACCTGGAATAATGTAGGAGCTTCGTCCTTTGCGATTTCTGCTGTAAGTGTCTCTTCATATGTTCCGCTTGCTGCTGTAACTACTGTTACAGGAACACCTGTCTGCTCTGTGTAGCTCTTAGCAAGTGCCTGCCACTGCTCATCCTGCTCTGGCTTGAAGTTTAAGTAGTAAACCTGTCCTTCGCCTGCTGCAACTTCTTCTGTTGCTTCTTCTGTTGTTTCTTCTGTGGCTTCTTCCTCTACTGTCTCTTCTGCTGCCGGAGCTTCTGCTGCCGGAGCCTCTGCTTCTTTAGCGCCGCATCCGATAAGTAATGATGCAACCATTGCTGCTGAAAGAAGTGCACTAAGTAATTTCTTTTTCATCTTTTCTCTCCTTTATACTTTGTTAAATCATAACCCTCTGAGTTCTCCTTGGAAATCATATTACTTATGCCGTTTCGATTTTGGAATCGATTTCGGTAACGGTATCGGTAACGTTTCCGAATATGTCATTATAATACCTTCGGAAACGTTTCCAGTCAAGTGTTTTTCTCACTTTTGTAAAAACATACCAATTTGGATAAACGAGGATTTGTGCACATGTTACAATGAGATGCGAAACTATAACGTTTTCGGAATAAAAAAGGTAATATGCGCCAACTTAGCGCATATTACCTACCTGGTACGATGGTGTGCACTTATTGTGCTCACAGATCTTATAATATCTTGCAAATACTCTCTGCATAACCATGTCAATGTTCTCAGCACCTGCTTCAAGAAGAATAGTTAAATACTGAACTGAGCTGTACCTCGTACATACATCAACATTTCTGATATTTTCCTTTATGGCAATGCCCATACACTCCATTGCCTTTTCAATTTCATCGATAGTTGTGTTTTCTTTTCCTGTATCAAGAGTAATGAGAACGATATTACATGTATGCTCATATCTTTTGCACATCTTTACAATATATTCATAAATCTTAGTGAACTCTCTGTATTCCATATTAAGAGATCCCGTATATGTTCCGGATGTCTTAATGGAAGTAATGAGGTTATCAAGATCTACATGAGTTTCACTCTCAAATATTCTTCCTTCTGTATCATTATAGAAGGCGTATCCGTTCTTACCGCTCTTCTTAACATGATATAATGCCTTGTCGGCCTTATTCATTGCATCTTCTAATGAATCGCCCACCGTTGTAATATACATTCCGACAGATAATGATGTACAGCTGATCATCGTATTATCAGCCTGCTTTTTCGAATACTGTGAAATTATCTGCTCAACAAGCTTAGTTGCTTCATCCTTTGTTGCGCTTTCGTAATATGCTACAAATTCATCGCCACCTGCTCTGAATGATGTCAGTCTTTCTGATGCGCTTCCTATAAACTCGCCAAGTGAGCGAAGAGCCATATCGCCGACCTTATGTCCGTAAAGGTCATTAACAGTCTTAAGATTATCCATGTCAAAGAATAAAAGTACACCGGTTGTTTCAACCATCTTCTTACAGATTTCGGTTTCACCTTTATTTCTTAACATTAATCCTGTAAGAAAATCATGGCTGGTTCCTTCAACGTTTGTCCTTATTGTATTCATTACAGCAGAAATCATCTGCTCTGCATCTGAAACATTTGTATTATCGATATTACCGTTTAATTCAGGAGAATTTGCACCATTCTCATTAAGTTCAAGCTCGCCGGAATCGAATAATTCAAGGAATGTATCTGCAATCTGAGGGTCGAACTGAAGACCTTTATTTTTTTCTATCTCAGAACGGATAATTTCCTTAGAAAGACTCTTCCTATATATACGCTTAGAATTCATTGCATCATACGAATCGGCCACAGCAACAATTCGAGCATAGAACGGAATTTCCTCTCCCTTAAGTCCGCAAGGATATCCTTTGCCGTCATATCTCTCATGATGATATCTTGCAACATCCTCGGTGTAAGCGATAAGCTCGACGCCCTTAATGATGTCGGCACCGATTACAGGGTGAGTCTTGATTATACTGTATTCTTCATTGGTAAGCTTGCCCGGTTTATTAAGAATTGTATCCGCAACACCAATCTTACCTATATCATGCAGTGAAGCGGCGTAATGGATTTTGGATATCTCTTTTTCTGAGAGGCCAAGCTTCTTTGCAATGAGGACGGAGTACTCAGCAACCCGGTATGAGTGACCTTTTGTATACTCGTCTTTTGCTTCAAGAGTATCTGACAATGTCTTAATCATCTGCATTGTCATCTTATCAGAATGTTCCTTCTGCGCGCGAACTCTGTCTTCCTGCCTCTTACGCTCATAATCCTTGTAACGCTGTATAGTGTCAAAAAACGAACTGAACGTAAATACGACAATTCCAAATATCATAAATACACCCGACACCTTAGCGACAAAATATGCTGACACGGCTTCAATGAACAGACATACAAGCATTGTAACGCTTCCTATTACCATGCTCTTGTATTCTTTCGCGTATCCTTTTTTAATGTCGATTGCTATTAACGTAATGCCTACAATTATTGAGATAAAAAGGACGATATGCGATACGTACAACATATCAAGGAAATCGTATAAATCAAGCAGCTGTAATGCAAATTGAGCAATTACATTAAGGAAAGCTCCAAATACAAGAGGCTTGTAAATAGCCGTGTAGCGTTTTCTCTGTAAATTGTCCAAATATAACAGAAGCGGAATCGCTCCAAGCATTATTACAATAAAGCATATATTGGATAACGATGAGGAATTCGACGAAAGGAGCTGACGCACATTTGTCTCGCTTAACACCCATACGCCTGCAAGGAAAATGCACCAGCCCGCGTTTTCAAGACCGGTCCTTAACCCCATTATTACTGCGACACAGATTCCGATTGCAACAACAAATAATCCGATTCCGATTCCAACTATTCCGATAATAAAGTTGCCTTCACAGTTCTTAAACAAATATCGCCATATTATAAATCTGTCACCCGTATATACTTCGTTCAATTTGCACGAGTATTCAGGCGACGGCGAAGATACGGTAATCTTGAGTTCTTTTCCGGCGTCTTTTTCGGATGTTCTGCAAAATACGTAACGACTCGTTGTCTGAGAGCCGACAGGACGCGTATTTTCGGTATTATAAATAACTCGCGCCATACCGCCGATATAAATCGTCAAATCTTCCTGAGAAGACCTGATAACTATATAGTCGTTGTTATAATCATCAGGAAGTGTTGTAACAATTGAAACCTTCTCGCCGGCAGGAACCATAACCTTTGTCGGAAGTTCTATCGGTTCGGTAACATTTTCCTTCTTAACGATTTCAAAATTACCTTTATATAAGATGTCATCCTTAGAAACGTTATAATCGTATTTCTTCACAAGATTAACTTCAAAATTCTCGTCGTTCTCTGCAGGGAGCATTCTAAGGCTCGCAAAATAGAACACCGCAATGAATATTACGACGATTCTGAAGATGAACTGGACAACAGTCTCGTATTCTTTTCCCTTAAATAAATTGAACTTCATATTACCTTAATAGTGTGTCAGATTTAATTGCTATCCTTCTCATTTTAATATAACAACATTATCCGACACAAGTGATTCTGACATTTTTGATGATAAAAATTTACATAAAAATGCCTTTTGTGATGTGAATTATTATTCACAACGCAAAAGGCAGCATATAGTGCAAATCCCCATCTTCATATAGCTGCACCGGAATATCTACGTCACTTTTTTCAGTAGCACATCCCTTAGCATATGATCCAAATAATACCGCCCTATGAATATGATATTCATCGAATATCGGTCTAAGGGTATCATGTAACAGCAATATCTACTTGTCATCATAATGGCTTCCACACTGAATAATTTCTATAAAATCGCCGTTAATACGGAAGACAATACGATTTTTTTCATCTATTCGTAAACTCCAATAACCAGAAAGATTTCCCCTTAATGGTTCTGGCTTACCTATACAATTATATCCATTTCGATTTACATCTTCTAAAAGCTTATTTATGCGTTTTAAAGTCTTTTTATCCTGTGTTTGCCAATATAAATATTCTACCCATGCAAGGTCGTGCCATACTATTTTCATTAATCGTCAACCTCTATGAGTTTATGTTCTTTTAATACTGTAGAACCATTGTTAACACCCTGAATACGTCGTTCTAGCTCTGCAATATTCTCAGCACTATAAAATGGATCCGCTGTAATTTCAAATGGTATACGTCTTTCTCTACCTACTTTAATCAAGAACATTGTTATAGCTGTAGACATATTTAATCCCATTTCTTTTAATGCAGACTCGGCATCAGCTTTTATATTATCTTCAATGCGTAAATTTACTTGTGTCATAAATATAGCCCCCTTTTAGGTTCAACTATGCAATTAAATTATACATCAAGTTATACATGATTTGTCAAGCATTTTTATATACATATTCTATACACTGTATATCATTGCATAAAATTGAGAAGTCCATTTTATTTTTACATCAAAATAGCCAGCATTACGGCCGGCTATTCTATATTAGCAAATATTTTCACGCTCTTTTTGTTCCTTTTCTTTTTGGATTTACTCTACGAAACTTTAATGCCCTTTCTGGTGTGGTTTCAGGACAATCCTCATCAAAGACAATTGGTCTTTTTCTTGCTTCCTCAAGTTCCTTTATTTCATCAGGACTAAATGCTAAAGCTTTTGCTAATTCTTCTGATACATAATCAACATTTACCATAATAAAGCACCCTTTCAAAAATTCTATCATAATCAAAGAAAACACGTGCAGCATTTTTAAATGATATTCCATGCTTTTCAATATTACTTATATTTTTTGCCTCATCATATTCAAAATGCATATCACCTAATGAAAATGATATATATCTATTATCTTCCATAGCTTAGTCCTCTTACTCATATTTTAATTACTTATGCGGTATATTGTCTATAGATTTTTGAACAATTATATTTGATTTATACATGCTCTGCTATTTTCATTAAACTTTCATTTTAATACCCAAGATCGATTTCAATTCCCTTAATATCATCACTGATAAGATTATTATCCTTAAGTATCTTATCAATGCTCTTTTGTGCTTTTGCTACAGCTGATGTATCCTGTGACTTCACGCTTATTGACTGGTCAAGTTTATCTGCTTTATTGGATTCTTCGATAATCTCTTTCTGCTCTTCCTTTCTTTCCTTAGACTTATCAATTCTCTCCTGAAGCTCTTCCTTTTTTCCCTTGATCTTTTCGGCCTTCTCTTTTTCTTCTTCAGCAGTTTCATCGACATGTTCTTTAGCCTGCTGAGTCATAAGGCCGATTGTTTCCTTACTTGCTGCATCCATTATGCTTTCAGCTGCATCCTGTGCTTTTTCCATATCTCGTGAAGCATTTAATTCATTCTTCTTAAGTTCAATATCTCCTGAAAGTGCTCTGATTTCCTCTTCAATTTGTCCTGCGTCCTTACGGTACTGATTGTAAGCATCATTCAGTTCAAGATATCTGGCCTGAAATTCAGAACGAGTTGTTCCTTGCATGGATTTCAATTTCTCTATTTCTTCATCGGTGAACTCACCGGTGAAAATGCCCATTCTGTTATTCTGATATTTCTTTAAGAGTTCAAGCTCCTTCATCTCATCAGAATCTTCTGTAACGCCATATTCTTTCATAAGGGATTCCTTCAAAGACTCTATATCAGCCATTGACTTGTTTATTTCCTTAAGCTCATCAAGCCTCTGCGCCTTTAATTCACGTAGATTGTTTATATATTCCTGGCTCTTTATATCTTTACTGAAAGCATCTGAAATTAATTTCATAGCCTGCTTGCCGGCCATTTTCTTTCTCTGCTCTATTATAGAATTCCCGGAAAGCGGACCGGTTCCATCCTGCCCGCCTACAAATATACTTCCTACTTGCTTCTGAGTATTTGAAGCAGTAGGCTGCTGTATCTGTATGCTGTTTACATTGAATGATATTGTGTTAGACATTGTTATTACTCCATTAACTAAAAATTCGAAATCCTTTTCACTCTTACAAAAATATATATAGTATTTGTATTCTATGTTGTGATTAAGCTATTAATTGTATCGGTTTATTAACAACAAATCTTTATGTCGTAATCTCATGTTAAACAAGCGTAAATAATCTATAGGCAACATATAATTCCAAAGCATAATAAAAAACCCCAGTAGAAACCATTATCTACTGAGGTATCTAGCAGGGCTAGAAGGATTCGAACCTTCACAATGACGGAGTCAGAGTCCGTTGCCTTACCGTTTGGCGATAGCCCTATTTGTTGTCAACGTTGGTATTATACAAGAGTATGCCCTAAATTGCAACCTTTTTTTACTCGAATCCCATAATTATTTCTTCAAGACTTTCTATGCTTGAAGCTTCATTAAGACAGCCTCTGAGCTTTGATGCGCCTTTGAATCCGGCGGTATACCAGGCGGCATGCTTTCTCATTTCCCTTATGCCTATGTACTCACCTTTGTAATCGATAAGCATTCTTGCGTGGCGCATAATCATTTCCTTTACTTCTTCTAATGAAGGTTTATTGTAATCAAGGCCGGCATACTTAGCGTTAAGCTCTTCAAAAATCCACGGATTACCTTCTGCGCCTCTTCCGATTGCAACACCGTCACACCCGGTATATTCAAGCATATGCTTAGCCGATTCATAGCAATCAATGTCTCCGTTTCCTATTACAGGGATAGTAACTGCTTCCTTAACAAGTCGGATTATTTCCCTGTCGGCTTTTCCTGAGTAATATTGTTCTCTTGTTCTTGCATGAACTGTAATTGCAGCAGCACCTGAGTTCTCTGCAATCTTTGCTATTTCAACTGCATTAATATGCTCTGCATCAAATCCTGCCCGGATTTTTACTGTTACAGGCTTGCTTATTGCATTCGCCATAGCCTCAATAATGTGGCCTGCGAGGACCGGATTTTTCATAAGTGCGGAACCCTCGCCATTATTAACAACTTTTGGCACAGGACATCCCATGTTAAAGTCAAGAATATCAAAAGGGATCTCTTCAATGCGCTTAGCCATTTCAGCCATAAGCTTAGGCTCTGAACCAAAGAGCTGTAAGGACACAGGACCTTCATTTTTATCGATTGTAAGAAGCTCCTTAGTGTTTTTATTGTTGTAATATATTGCCTTTGCGGATACCATTTCGGTGCATACCATTGCAGCACCCTTTTCTTTGCATAACAAGCGAAATGGCAGGTCGCATACACCTGCCATTGGCGCTAAAATAAACGGATTATTTAATTCAACACTTCCGATTTTAAGTTTATTCATAAATATATTACTTTGTGTTCTTCTCGTATAAAATTCTTAATCCATCAATTGTAAGATTAATATCGTAGTAATCTATTTCCTCAACCTCAGGCGAAATAATTGAACCCATTCCGCCGGTAGCGACAACCTTTAGATTATCGTAGCCCATCTCTTTTTTGACCTGCTCAATAATATACTTCGTTGCGCCAATCTGGCCATAAATAAGTCCTGCCTGCATACTTGTAACAGTCTCCGTTGCAAGTATTGATGAAGGCTTCTTAATCTCAATTTCAGGAAGCTTTGCAGCATCTTCCCAGAGTGCCTTGGCAGAAATCTTCACGCCCGGAGCTGTAATACCTACTGAGAATGAGCCATCAGCAGTTACAAGGTTATACGTTGTTGCAGTACCAAAGTCGATAACAAGAAGCGGGCCGCCGTATTTTTCATATCCCGATACAACATCTACAAGTCTGTCAGCGCCGACTTCCTTAGGATTAGATGAAGTAAGCTTGATTCCTGTCTTAATTCCCGGTCCGACGATTATTGGCTTAATCCCAAAATACTTAACAATCGCGTTATGAAGCGACTCCATAACCTTTGGAACTACACTTGAAATAATAGCTCCCTCGATTTTGGTTAAGTCTATGCCCTGAACCTCAGGAATCTGCTTAAGCATAAGCCCGTATTCATCGGTAGTGTGGACAATCTGCGAGTTCATTCTGAAAGTAGTAATAAGGTTTTTTCCATCAAAAATACCTATTTTAATATTAGTATTTCCAACATCTATTGCAAAAAACATCCCTACTCCTCCCTTGTCATTTTCTCTTCTATTTCTTCAAGGCTCTCCTTAAGAATAAAAGCTCTGTAGAACATTTCAAGTGATTTAAAAAGCTCCTGTCTGGTTCTTGTTATTTTATCAATGTAAAGACGTGCGCCTATTTCATCATAAAGGTAATCACTGTCTGCTGCCTGAGTTTCAAGCTTAAGCGAGCCGTCCTCGTCAAACACCATCGTGAAAATACCGCCTATTTCTTCTGTAAACATAACAGAAATAATATGTATCTCCTTCTGAATATCCTCAGGTATCAGTGAAAAGTCTTTGTTGAAATAGTACTTCTGCTCATACGAATTTGCTCCGCAAAGCACAACTCTTTTATCCATAATAACCTCTTACACAAGATATTTGAAAATGAAAAAAACAATTCCCAAAAGGACCAGGAATATTGTCCCAAATGTCACTATGCCTACTAAAGACCTTTTCATTACACATTTAATTGTGTTAAAGAAAACAAGCACATCACCGAGAATGAATGAAACGCCAAACACTACGATTCTGCCGCTGATAAAAGCAATAAAACATGTAACAATAATGGCAACAGCAAGACATGCATTAAAAAAGTCAAGCTGTACGAAATCACTTCCCATTATATGTCGTACATAAGAAATCGTTTCCTTTTTCATTTATTAACACCATTCAAATCAGTCAAATTAAAGCGTTGCAGCCATTACTGCCTTAATCGTATGCATTCTGTTTTCTGCCTCATCAAATACAACGTCTGCATACTTTTCAAATACTTCATCAGTGACTTCCATCTCACGAAGTCCGAATCTTTCGCACATGTCTTTTCCGATCTTAGTCTTTAGATCGTGGAATGCAGGAAGACAATGTAAGAAAATAGCATCCTTATTGGCATGGTTCATAATATCCATTGTAACTCTGTAAGGAGATAAGTCACGGATACGCTCTTCCCATACTTCATCAGGCTCACCCATTGAAACCCATACATCAGTATATATTACATCGGCACCTTCAACTGCCTTATATGGATCCTCTTCAAAAGTAATTGTCGCACCGCTCTTTGATGCAAATTCCATACATTCATCAACAAGCTTCTGGTTAGGATAATATTTTCTTCCCGGTGCCGCAGCAGTAAAGTGCATTCCCATCTTAGAACACATAACCATAAGAGAATTTCCCATATTGTAACGGGCATCGCCCATGTACACAAGCTTCTTGCCTTCAACACTTCCAAGATGCTCCCTTATTGTTAATAAGTCTGCGAGCATCTGTGTCGGATGGTATTCATTAGTAAGACCATTCCACACAGGAACACCTGCATATTTTGCAAGCTCTTCAACGATTTCCTGACCGTATCCTCTGTATTCAATACCATCAAACATACGTCCTAATACTCTTGCCGTATCAGCTATGCTTTCCTTATTTCCTATCTGTGAGCTCTTAGAGTCAAGGTATACGGGATGTATTCCCATATCAGCTGCTGCCACTTCAAAAGCACACCGTGTACGCGTACTTGTCTTCTCGAAAATAAGCGCAACATTCTTACCTTCAAATTTAACATCATAAATTCCGGCCTTCTTATCCGCTTTAAGCTTTGCGGCAAGGTCCAGGAATTCATTAATCTCTTCCTTAGTAAAATCCTTAAGTGTTAAAAAATGACGACCCTTTAAACTCATAATAACCTCCTAAAAGAACACGGGCAGAGACAAATTAATCGTCCTGCCCATTGTGTTATCAATACTATATACTGAATGAAATGTATTACCAGAATACATGATTTCCAATTACAATTCCCGGTATTCCACTCTTGATACTTCTAAAATGCGTTGCGGTTCCGATACACGAAACGCCACTCATTGCTTCCTGTGCAGCCTGAATACATGACTGCTTCGGTCCCTGAGCATAAATACTGGCAACTTTTCCGGTTCCTGCCGGGCCAAACTGTCCCTTAGCATATATTACGCTGTATATTGATGTACCATACTTGCCGGTACGAAGTCTGTTCATTACAACAGTACCAACAGCAACCTGTCCCTGATACGGTTCGTATCCGCTCTCTGACTGAATTAATGCTGCAAGTAAAAGCGTATCGTTAACATCACCTGCAATAGCTCCGTTATTTGTAGCAGCACCGCTCGCTGCTTTCTGTCCACTTGTTCCGGAAGATGCTGCTTTGTCGGCTTCTTCCTTTTCTTTTTTAAGGGCATCTTCTCGCTCTTTAATCTGCTCTATAGACTCACCACAGTCAAGAGCTTCTTGAACGGTCACATACTCAGATTTAACGTAGCCTATTTCACCGTCTGAAAACTCAACCTGTACCCATTCTCCGTCATCATTGATGGCTTCGATTTTATCACCCTCAGCCATGAGTTCCAATACATCTGAATCGGTACTCTTATCCTCACGAATTCTAAGCGAAGATGTCTTAGAAGTTGCCGTCTTTGTTACTGCAGTCTCAGCAAGCTTTACAGCTTCATCTCCAAACAGAAGATATGTGTCCTTAATCCAGCCTGTAAGTGTGCCGGTTTTAACCTTTGTCCAGCCGTTCTTCCTCTCAAGTATTTCTCCTCCGCATTCCTTATAGAACTTGCCGATAAGATTACTTGTCTCAGAGGCTTCACTTCTTACGTTAACGGCTTCCTCAACATTAGCCATAACAAGCTTATCATATGAGATACCCGCTACGCTTCCCTTTTTCGTAACAGTATCTTTTTTTACCGTAGCGGTGTCCTTTGAGGCACTCGCTTTCCCCGTATTAATTCTGAACTCGATGGTTCTTGCGAAAACACACTGCACACTCCCCAAAGTGCTGACAACCACAATTGCTAATGATAATAGCATGGCTGCCAAAGCATGCATCCTGTTTTTCGTAGTCATATTTTCACCATTTCCTTAAGGTAAATTCACCTTAGTTCTCGATAGTTCCAAATTATAAAAAATCTCACTTAGTCTACATAATATCACAAATTATCTTTTTCGTCAAAAATCTGCACTCCGTCGTACTCTGACTTACGTATTCTATATTGAATATCTTCAAGAATTTTCCTGTTATTTGCTATTACATCTGCCTGAAGTCCGACAATAAAAGTCATAAATCCAAGCAGCATAAGAGTTGACGCAAAAATAAGAGACTGTATGTGTCCTGAGCCTGAACCCTTAAGCCAGTATATTAAAAATCTGAGTCCGATAAGGAATCCGCCTGTAAACGGAATAAGCCCGAGTACCGAGAAAAATGTAAGAGGTCTGTACATCATATACGCTCTTATTATTGTAATCATGGATCTCTTAACGTATGCCCCCATTGAATGGAACAGTCTTGATTTTCTAAGCTCACCGTTTGTGCGGACAGGTACTGATGTAATTGCCCATGATGACCTTCCCGCCTGAACGATTGTTTCAAGCGTATATGTGTAATTGTTCATTACATTGATATGCATCGCAGCCTCTCTGGAAAAGGCTCTGAATCCACTTGGCGCATCAGGAATATCAGTTTTGGAAGCCTTTCTTACAATGTAGCTTCCAAAATGCTGCAGTTTTTTCTTAAGCGGAGAAAAATACTCGGTTTCATCTATCGGTCTCTCACCGATAACAATATCAGCCTTACCATCAAGAATAGGCCTTACAAGCTTTTCAATGTCCTCACCGCAATACTGATTATCTGCATCTGTGTTAACAATGATATCTGCTCCATGCTTAAGGCATGCATCAATTCCGGCCATAAAACCTTTAGCGAGTCCTTTATTTCTCTTAAAGCTTACAATGTAGTGTACGCCCCAGTTTCTCGCGACTTCAACTGTGTTATCAACACTTCCGTCATTAATTATCAAATATTCAATTTCGTCTATTCCGTCTATATGCTTAGGCAGATCATTAAGTGCTATCTCAAGAGTCTCTGCCTCGTTTAAGCACGGAATCTGAATTATTAATTTCATTTATACGTTCCTCATCTGATTTCTTTTGCAATATAAATCGGCCTATGTTTAGTCTCAAGATAAGTCTTGGCAAGGTATTCTCCAACAATTCCAATGCATGAAAGCTGCATTCCGCCGATAAGCATAATTATACATACAAGTGAAGGCCATCCGCTTGTCGGATCCCCGTATATAAGCTTTCTTATAATAATAAATACAATCATGACAAATGCTAAAAGCATACAAAGTATTCCGAAGAATGAAGAAATAACAAGTGGTGCCGTTGAAAATCCGATGACACCTTCAATCGAATACATAAATAACTTCCAGAACGACCACTTTGTCTCGCCGGCCACTCTCTCAACGTTTTCATATTCGAACCACTTAGTCTCAAATCCGACCCAGCCGTAAATTCCCTTTGTGAATCTGTTGTATTCTCCCATTGAGAGAATCGCATTAACCATCTGGCGTGTCATGATTCTGTAATCTCTGGCCCCGTCAACGATTTCGGTTTTTGAAATCCTGGCCATTAATTTGTAGAACATTCTTGCAAAAAACGACCTGATGACAGGCTCACCTTTTCTCGTAACGCGTCTTGTTGCGGCGGAGTCAAATCCTTCTTCGGTAACCGCTTTAAACATTTCAGGCAAAAGTGACGGTGGGTCCTGCAAATCTGCGTCCATAATTACTACGTAATCACCCTTTGCATTATCAAGTCCTGCATATATTCCCGCTTCCTTCCCGAAGTTTCTCGAAAATGAAACGTATCTTACTCTTTTATCCTTTTCGTTATATTCTCTAAGCACCTTAAGTGTTTTGTCCTTAGAGCCATCATCAATAAAGAGCATTTCGAATTCTACTGACGGAAAGTCCTTATTAAATACTTCTATCGTTTTTAGCATTTCCTCATAGAAAAACGGAATGGCTTCTTCCTCGTTGTAGCATGGCACTACTACTGTAAGTAAACTCATTTTTGCTTTGAATCTCCTTTGACTCTGATAATATCATTTACACAAACATCCGCTTCATTAAGTCTGACTCTTATTATCTGCTGAGGGTGCGGACAGCTGTCCATTTCGGTTCCTTTTTCGTTATCCTTAATTGATAAAACCTTGGCTGAAATATTTCTGCCGTCAGGCTTCATTATTTCTATTTCATCATTAACCTTGAATTTATTTTTCTGCTCAAGAATTATCTCTTTATCAGCTGTAACCTCAAGTATTGATCCAAGATAAGTATATTCATTTATGTATGTATTACTGTCATAAATCTGGGTGTTTTCATCAGGCTTACCGAAATAAAAACCTGTAGTAAACTGCCTGTATGTACACTTTGCGATTTCCGACTTGTACCAGTCCATATTGGCTCTGTACTTTTCTTCCGATTCAAATAAATCATCAATCGCTTTTCTGTATGTTCTTGCAACACTTGCAACATACAATGCGGTCTTCATTCTGCCTTCTATTTTGAAGCTGTCAATTCCTGCATCAACCATCTCAGGAATATGCTCGATCATGCACAAATCCTTTGAGTTGAAAATATAAGTCCCTCTCTCATTTTCATAAACCGGGAAATACTCATTAGGTCTCTTCTCTTCAACTACCGAATACTTCCATCTGCAAGGGTGAGTACATGCACCTTTATTGGCATCTCTTCCGGTGAAGAAGCTTGATAGCAGACATCTTCCCGAATATGAAATACACATCGCACCGTGAATAAAGCTCTCAATCTCCATATCATCAGGAATATTTGCCCTTATTTCCCCTATTTCCTTAAGGGATAATTCTCTCGCTGATACTACTCTTTTTGCACCCTGGTTATACCAGAATTTATATGTCATGTAATTTGTGTTGTTAGCCTGGGTACTTACGTGTATGTCAATTTCAGGACACACTTCCTTGGCAATCATGAACATTCCGGGGTCTGCAATAATCAACGCATCCGGCTTAAGTTCCTTTAATTCTTCAAAGTACTTATATGCACCCTCAAGGTCGTAATTATGCGCTAAAATATTAGCCGTCACATGAACTCTTACATTATTATCATGGGCAAAATCAATGCCCTTTTTCATTTCGCTTAAATCAAAATTCTTAGCCTTGGCCCTAAGTCCAAATGCCTCTCCGCCAATATAAACGGCATCTGCACCATATGTTACCGCTGTTTTTAATACTTCTAAGCTCCCCGCCGGAATGAGAAGCTCAGGCTTTTTATTTTTTTGCATCTGTATCTCCGAAATCGGTTACGATTATTTTTTTACACTCACAGAAATTCCGTCACCAAGCTGCAGTATATCTGTCGTAAGCTCGTCACTTTGCATAAGCGCTCTTATGTATTCCCTCATCCTTTTATGGATTGTCCTGTCTCGTCTTACTACTGTGAATTTTGACTGTATTACAGTGTCATCCTGCAGCACATTATCAGTAATCAGAACTCCGCCTTTTTTTAGAAGCTTTACTGCATTAGGCAAAAAATTTATATACTGACCTTTAGCGGCATCCATGAAAATCATGTCATATCTGCCTGCAAATTTGTCATCGCCATTTTCATTTTCTAAAAGCTCATTAAGGATGTCCTTTGCATCTCCTTCAATAAGCGTGATTTTATCATTAAAGCCTGACTTTAAGAAATTTTCCTTTGCAACAGGTATTCTCTTCTCATATTTCTCAATTGTTGTAATATGACAGTCACTTTGTGAATACTGTGCCATAAGTATTGCGGAAAACCCGACTGCCGTTCCGACTTCAAGAATGTTTTTTGGTTTTTTGAGTTCAAGCATGAGTTTTAAAAATCTCTGCATGCTTTTTCGTATTATCGGAACGTTATCTCTGTTGGCTTCTGCCTCAAGATTGTCAAGAAACTCAGTATTGCCTTCGTTAAGTGATTCAATAAATATTTCCGTTCTCTCAAAGCCTGACATTATTGTTCCTCTATTGCAGATTCCTCGTCGCCTTCACCTTCGAATTCATTACCTGCTGATTCATCTTGTGTTTCTTCAGTATCTTCAAAGGCAGCGGCCTCGTCATACTGTCCTTCTTCACCGAGTACACCGGCTGAATCAATTCCCGTAACATCATCGCTTAACGGATTGACTTCCTCTGAATAATCTTCTTCGCCTTCTGCCTCATCGTCCGGATTTTCTTTTCCAACAAGAACCTCTAGAATTTCATCCGAATTCATACTCGTATTAAGAGTATATGAACCCGGCTTAATGTCATCCTTATAAACCGATAATTTCTTCTGTATTGAGAAAAGCATATGGTCTCTTATTATTCCCTTATCCTCAAGCATCTGATAGATATCGCTCTGTGCATCATCGTTTCCTACAACAAAGCTTATATCTCTTCCCGGAGGCGCACTCATTGGCTCCTCTGCAAAAACTCTGTATCCAAAATCATATGCTTTTTTTGCGTAGTTAGATATGCACACTATTGCAATAATAATGAGCGCAACCCTGACTACAGTTCCGGCAAATGCCAGAGTGATGTTTTTAATGTTGTTCATAATATATTACCTATATCAGCTTAATTTCTTCTAATATACGCCTTGATATTTCCTGGTACATTCCCATAAACTGATTTTCCGCTTCGATAAAATCATATACTCTCTGATCTTCAGAAAGCTCATCGCATCTTTTCTCAAGTTTGTCCATCTCATCATACGCTTCATCTGAATTCTGAATTGAACGAATACGCATATTGAGCTTTCGTATTTCATCTATTTTCCATAACAGGTCACTATCATGCTCAACCTTTTCCCTTGCACTTACGTATTCCTGATACGATTCGGATTGCTTTATTACTTCGATTAACGAAGCAACGATTTCATCAAAGCTTTTGTTCATATTCTTCCCCTTAATTTCCCCTGAATTTATAGTATTTCAACAAGAATGATTGGCTTACGTTTTGTCTTTTTCCATACAAATGAACCAAGTGCATCTCTCAATACATTTTTAATTTTGTTTCTGCCTGTAACACCCTTGTCAAGACAGTCATAAAGCTCATCACATGCAAGCTGCCTTGCCTCTTCGATAAGCTCATCCGATTCCTTAATATATACAAAGCCTCTTGAATCAATTACCGGTCCTGAAATAACATATTCGCCGCTTTCATCCATTGCAAGCATTATTATGATTATTCCGTCTTCCGAAAGCCTCTGTCTGTCTCTTATTACGACGTTACCTACATCTCCTACCAAAAGCCCGTCAACAAACACGCTTCCGTTTTCTACTTCTTCGGTAATAATGGCGCTTTCACTGTCAATCTCAAGAACCTGTCCTGTCTTAAGAATAAATATGTTTTCTTTTTCGATTCCAAGCGACTTGGCTATTCTTGCCTGTGCCTTTAAGTGTCTGTACTCACCATGCACGGGAATTGAATACTTAGGCTTTACTAAAGAATAAATCAGCTTTATCTCTTCTTCACATGCATGTCCCGAAACATGTGCATCCTGGAATATTACATCGGCACCCTTCATTGATAGTTCATTAATAACTTTTGATACAGCCTTTTCATTTCCGGGAATCGGATTCGAACTGAATATTACGACATCGCCCTGATTAAGCGAAACTTTTCTGTGCGTATTTGTTGCAATTCTGCTTAACGCTGCCATCGTCTCACCCTGGGAGCCGGTCGTAACTATTACTGTCTTTTCCTCAGGATAATCATTAATCTGCTCAATATCTATTAATGTATTATCGGGAATATTTATTATTCCAAGCTCAGCTGCGGTATTGATAACACTTACCATGCTGCGGCCTTCAACTATTACTTTTCTCCCATATGTATATGCGCTGTTAATTATCTGCTGAACTCTGTCGACATTTGACGCAAACGTTGCGACAATAATTCTGCTATCCTTATTGTCTGCAAAAATGCTGTCGAAGGTTTTGCCGACCGTCCTCTCAGAATTCGTAATACCCGGCCTCTCCGCATTCGTGGAATCGCATAGCAGTGCAAGCACTCCTTCTTTTCCAAGCTCTGCAAATCTTGTTAAATCTATCGGGTCTCCGTATACCGGAGTATAATCAACCTTAAAATCTCCTGTATGAACTATGCATCCTGCAGGTGTATGTATTGCAAGAGCTGCAGCATCGGCAATTGAATGATTTGTCCTAATAAATTCAACACTGATATCACCAAAGTCAATTACGTCAGAAAACTGCACCGTATGTCTTTTAGTAATATCCAAAAGCTCATGCTCTCTAAGCTTATTCTCAATGAGTGCAATTGTAAGTCTTGTTCCGTATACAGGAACATTTAATTCCTTAAGAATATAAGGTAACGCACCGATATGATCCTCATGTCCGTGCGTAATAACAAAGGCTTTAACCTTATCAATATTTCTTTTTAAATATGTTACGTCAGGAATTACCAAATCAATTCCAAGCATATCATCCTCAGGAAAAGCAAGACCGCAGTCGACTACGATAATCGTATCCTCATACTCAAAAGCGGTAATGTTCATCCCGATTATTTCAAGGCCGCCAAGTGGAATTATCCTGACCTTTTTATTATTATCCATTCATTCCCCTTATTAAGAAATATCTACATCCCCTATTGATTCTTCAAAAAGCGGAGCTACTGCCTTTATTTCATTTTCGTCGGTAACAGCCTCATATACACTTTCCTCATCATCTTCAGTAGAAACATCCTTAAGTATCATTACTTCTATTTCTTCTGCGTCAGGGTCGGCTGCATCAGTAACTAAAATATAATTAACTTCGTTAATCTTTGTATCGTCAATTATATAAAATTCCTCTTCGCCTTCATCGGTTTCAAAAATTATCTTTTCGTATTCGCTCATATTTACCTCGCTAATTTAATCGTGTCAGTTATGTAATGATTCTAAATAATTCTGAAGAATTACCATTGCCGCAATCTCGTCGACATATTGCTTTCGGTTCTCTCTGCGTATTTTCGATTCAATCATAATGTTTTCTGCAGATACACTTGTAAGTCTCTCATCCCACAAAATAACAGGAAGTCCGGTCCTTCTTTCTAAAGCCTCTTTAAATTCGAAAGTCTTAAAGGCGCGTTCCCCGTCAGTTCCGTCCATATTCTTAGGATGACCGAGTACTATTTTTTCGACATTATACTCTTTACATATCTCTTCAATTCTCTGATATGTCTTACGAATCTTACCTTCCGACTCACGCCTTATTATCTCAAGCCCCTGAGCCGTGATAAGCATAGGATCACTTATTGCAACTCCTACTGTCTTCGAGCCGTAATCAAGTCCTAATATTCTCATATTATCTCCAACCGTTCGACCTGATGTACTGAATTAATAATTCTTCCACAAGCTCATCTCTTTCAACCTTCATAATAAGGCTTCTTGCATTGTTATGGCTTGTGATATATGTAGGGTCTCCCGACATAATATATCCTACAATCTGATTTACAGGATTGTATCCTTTTTCAGTAAGTGCCTCATAAACTGTAGAGAGTACAATCTTAACTCCTGTATCCTGTTCTGTCTGCACTCTGAAATGCTGAGTATTACCTAAATCCATATTTACCCCCTTTATGTTGTAGCCCTTTCAAATCATGCTCTGATTCATGCATACATATTATGTCTTTATGCATGCAACTTAGGCTTACTTATTAAACAATACAGTTATCGCAATTTTAAGCATAATCTATTATATTTTACTCCAATAAAGGCTAAATTACAAATATTACGACCACTGCAAATTCCTATAGCAATACTTAAAGCCCTGTATTCATTACTTCATCATTAACATAGTATTGCGCTCATTACTTCATCATTAATAAAGCCTTCAATGTGCACATCTCTTATTTCATTTATTAATTTTTCGTCGCCTGACTTTAGCGCAACCTTAACATACTCTCTCGTATAGCCGGTGAGATAATCTTCTCCACCTATTATGATTATCTCTTCAAAAAGCACCTCAGCTCTTTTTCCGATATAATATTCCCTGAATTTTCTGCTTCTTTCATTGGCATCTTTAATAAGAATCTCACTTCTTACTGATTTTTCCTTATCGGTAAGCTGATTATCCATCTTATCAGCAAGAGTTCCTCTTCGCCTTGAGTACTTAAATATATGTGCCTCATAAAAGTCGACTTTATTCATATACTCTCTAGTCTCAGTAAATTCTTCATTAGTCTCACCCGGAAACCCCGCAATAACATCTGTCGTAATTCCCGCATGTATAAAGTACTCTCTTATAAGCTTTGTTTTTTCTAAAAATTCATCTGTACTGTATCGCCTGTTCATTCTTTTTAGCACTGAATCGGAGCCACTTTGTAATGAAAGGTGAAAGTGAGGACATATTTTACCTGTAGCGACAAGTCTTTTAAGGAAATCTTCTGTAATTATTCTTGGTTCAAGTGAGCCAAGTCTTATTCTCTTAACTCCTTTAATTTTAGCAACAGCCTCTATTGCATCAATTAACTTTGCATTTTCGTATTCACTATAGCCTACAGGATTCTCATTTGACATTTCGATATTGTAATTTTCCATTCCGTATGAGCTTAGATGAATACCTGTAAGTACAAATTCTTTGTAATTGTTTTTACAGAGTCCTTCTATTTCACTGACGATATCTTCTATTTTCCTTGAGCGTACTCTTCCTCTTGCAAGAGGAATTGCACAGTAGCTGCAAAACTGATTGCAGCCGTCCTGTATCTTCACATGTACTCTTGTATGCTCTGTCGTAAATGAGAGCTTAAATTCGTCATATTCCTTTGTCTCATTAATATCATTAACCAATAAGTGTTTATCTTCTGTATTATTGCTATCTTTATTATTCAGAAACTCAACGATCTTCTCGTATGCATGACCTTTATCAGAATTGCCGATTAATACATCAATGCCTAAATCTTTACGTGCTTCATCCTTACTTGTTTCAACGTAGCAGCCCATTGCAACTACAATTGCATCAGGATTTAATGTTTTTGCCCTGTGAAGCATTTGCCTTGATTTTCTATCGGCAATATTTGTTACAGTGCATGTATTTACCACGTAAATATCCGCTTTTTGGTCAAAAGGTACAATTCGGAAATCGTTTTCCGTAAATCTTTGTTGCACAAATTCCAACTCATATGAATTTACTTTGCATCCAAGGTTATGAAATGCTACTTTTTTGGACATTTTATACCTCATTTTTTGTAATATTTATAGGTTGACTTCCTTACACCTCTCCATTATTATTATATTGTAACGACGAGAAAGGAGAATAAAGGTATGAAGACAGTACAGATTTCATTAAACTCAATTGATAAGGTTAAGACTTTTGTTAATGACATTACAAAGTTTGATTATGATTTTGATTTAGTATCAGGTAGATACGTGATCGACGCTAAGTCAATCATGGGTATCTTTTCATTAGATCTTTCAAAGCCTATTGACTTAAATATCCATGCAGAGGACGGCATCGAAGATGTTCTTAACGTTATCAAGCCTTATATTGTTTAATCAATAGAGTTTATGCGGGCAGGTTTTACCTGCCCGTTTTTTATTTATCGACCGTAATCACGATATGTTCCGGAAGTTCATATTTATTAGCATTTTTATTTTTAACAACTTCATCATATTCCTTCGTGTAATCTTCATTTCTGAATACATATACAACACTACTGTCAAGGTTCCCTTTTAAGAATTCACCTGACCACTCTTCAATTGTTGCATCTATTTCATCATATATTGTTCGTGCGTAGTAGAAGCTGTTCTGGCACATTTTGTATAAATATGCATAATATGCGGTGTCCATCATAATGTCATTGTAATCATACATAAATACAAATTCATCTTTGCCATCTATCACATTTTCATCTTCAAGTTGAGTCCATACAGTCTCAAATACCTTATCTTCACTATACTTCTGATGATATTGTTTTACGATTCCCGACATCTCGAAAAGCTGTATTATAATTGCAAAAGCAACAAGCAGCTTAACCCATATCTTACTAAAATGTTTAGCGACTAATGAGAATGCAATTACGTAGAAAAGATACATTCCTATCCATACAAATCTTGCATTGGTTCTGCATATTCCAAGAATACGTGTAATAAATTTAGGTACAGGAATACTTATCAGCTTAACGCTTCCAAACGAATAATTCGGAAAGCATGAAAATAACAGAACAATAATAATGAATGCAATTATTACGGCATATGTTAATTTGCATATATTGCCTGAATTTTCATCAGGGTTTGATAAAGAAGCGGTGGCATTTTTGCCTAAGTGTTTATCACGGATATGAACAGCTGTTTCGTACATTGTCATTACGATTAACAGTATAATCATGCCAATTCCAAGATACGAAAAACCCTCAAATTCAAACATTCCGTTGTTCTCAAACCCTTTAAACAAGGAGCTAAAATGCAGCGGATTTACATATGCACTTAAGTTGGCATAGAAGCTTCCAAAGCCGTCTCCGCTAACAGAACCCGAGCCGTAAAATCCACCTAAAATATAAAGAAGAATAAATGACGATACGCCCATGCTAAGAAGCGGAAATGCCATCCATAGATCTTTATAAAACTTTGTTCCTTTTTTGTGTGTTCTTAATATTCCATCACAAATCTGTAAAAGAAGAACGATGCCTGTCATAAATACAAAATATGAATGGATTGAGACAGACAGTACTCCGATTAAAGCCCAATATATGCATATCTTTTTAAGCTGCGATTTGTCTGTAATATCTGTGTATAGCCATATAATGAGTGCAAGCACTATTATCCACTGCGCGGAAAGTGCGGTGTGGTAAAACATTCTGTGCAGTACCGGAAAGCTTAAAATAAAGAAAAGACTTCCTGATAAGCAGAGTAATTTACTACTTGAAAATCTCCTGATTAAGACAGGTGACAATGCGCCCATTAATGAAAAGCATATAAGTCCGAACAGCCCAAAGTACTGAAAGCTCTCAGGAAGAACACCTGAAAACAGCTTGAAAAATACAGCAAATAACGGAATTGAATCGGTATATACAACCGACATTGAATAAGGCTTAGAAAGTGTATCAATTATTCCGACAGGAAAACGCCATGGGCTTAGTCTGTAATGACAGAAGCCGACATAGTGCTGCCGTAAATCCATGTCTCCATGAAAGAGCCAGCCGTTATATGTAACGTCAACAATTTTAAATCCGTAAACAAGCGCAAAACACAGGATGCCGATCATGCACCCTGTGAGCATAAGAAACAATAATTCTTTTTTTTCAGGTTTATTAAAATTCATTCAATTAATAAGGCTTTAACTAACGGTTCCCTTTTTATAAAGCTTATCAGTCAACAATAATAAGTTCTTTTGTCTCAATTGCAGTTTTATATAACTCGTCAATCTTTTCTGATAAATTGCCCTCATCTCTTCTTATTATGTTGAGATTTGGCTTTGTAACCGGATGCTTGGCAACAAAAATCGTACAACAGTCTTCATACGGAAGAATCGATGTCTCATATGTGTCAATTTTCTCTGAAATCTCAATGATTTCCTGCTTATCAAATCCGATAAGCGGTCTGAAAACAGGAAGTGTACATACTTCATTTGTTGCAACTAATGACTGCATTGTCTGTGATGCAACCTGGCCGATACTTTCACCCGTAATCAAGCTTAAGCACTCGGTTTCTTTTGCAATATGCTCAGCAATTCTCATCATATAACGGCGCATTATGATTGTTAACTCATCATGTGGACACTTGTCATATATGTACAGCTGAATATCCGTAAAATTAACAACGTGAAGGTAAATCGGTCCCGTATATTTAGCAATCTTTTTCGCCAAATCAACGACCTTCTGCTTAGCTCGCTCTGAGGTGTATGGCGGTGCATGGAAATACACTGCATCGATTCTTACTCCTCGCTTTGAAATCATGTAGCCTGCAACAGGTGAATCAATTCCGCCCGATAATAAAAGCATAGCCTTGCCGTTTGTTCCAATCGGCATTCCGCCCGGTCCCTTTATTACCTCTGAATAAATGTAAATCTTCTCTCTTATCTCAACATTGAGCATAATTTCAGGATTATGCACGTCTACAGAAAGCTCAGGAAATGCATTAAGTAATACTTCTCCAAGCTTTGCATTTATTTCCATTGATTCAAGCGGATAGTTCTTACGGGCACGTCTTGAATTTACTTTAAATGTTTTGTTTTTATCAGGATATACTTCATCGATGAAAGAAGTAACATCCGATGCCAACTGTTCAAAGCCTTTATCTTCAACATGAACTACAGGACAGACTCCCGTAATACCAAAGACTTTAGTAAGTGCACCAACAGTCTCATCAAAATCATAATCCGATAAATATTCTACATAAATACGTCCGCTTGCCTTTGATATTTCGTACTTTCCTTCACACTTGTTAAGTGCAATCTTAATCTGCCTTACAAGTGCATCCTCAAACATATATCTGTTCTTTCCCTTAATTGCAATTTCTGCATATTTAATGAGAAACGATGTGTATTTCATTTAATGTCCCCCTAGTGTCTTGAATATTTCCTAAGCATAGGAATCACTTCATTAAGTACTGAAAGTGTCTGTTCTATATCTTCACGCGTTGTCTCAACCGACATTGAGAATCGTATTGTCGAGTCGAGTAAATCGTGCTTAAGTCCAATTGATTTAAGTGTTGCGCTTATTGAAGGCTTATTTGATGCACACGCAGAGCCTGAGGATACATAAATTCCTTTTTCCTCAAGTGTATGAAGCATTACCTCTGCCCTTACTCCTTTGATTGAAGCACTTACAATATGCGGCGCAGTTTCTCTTATATTATCTGTAATAGCGTTAACGCTTACGCCTTCTATTTTTAACAGCTCTTTTACAAAATAATCTTTTATTTCGTAAAGCCTATCTATTTTTTCATCAAAATCTTTATAAATAATTTCAGCAGCAAGTCCGATTCCGGCTATTCCTATTACATTTTCTGTTCCGGACCTTAAGCCCTTCTGCTGACCTCCGCCAAAAATAATCGGAGAAATCTTTGTCTTATCAGCGATATATAAAACGCCTATACCCTTCGGGCCATGTATTTTATGACCGCTTATTGACATTAAATCAATGCCTGACTTCTTTGGATTTATTTTGAATTTACCGTACCCCTGGACGCTGTCAACATGGAAAAGGGTATTCGGATTGTTTTCTTTAATAATTTTACCAATCTCTTCAATTGGCATAACTGAACCGATTTCGTTATTGACATGCATGATAGATACTAATACAGTATCTTTTCTAAGTGCGTTCTTAAAATCTTCTATTCTGACTCTGCCTAAGCTATCAACAGGGAGGTATGTTACCTCAT